>Ga0081455_10001070_pt1 | contig 34466 bp, 39 predicted proteins | sample TabmetS3T2R1_FD_70207 | JGI IMG/M metagenome (GOLD analysis project Ga0081455, IMG submission 70207) | Tabebuia heterophylla rhizosphere microbial communities from the University of Puerto Rico - S3T2R1 | ecosystem: Host-associated > Plants > Roots > Rhizosphere ...
TTTCGCCGTCCCGGTCGAGTTCCCCAAGAAGCTGATCCCGCAGGACATCGGCCTGATCGTGGCCGACGCCTATGGCGGCGAAATCCTGCGTCACCCGACGCGGCGGCCGGTGGCTGCGGCGCGCCGCAAATCGTTGCTGATCGATTGCGCCCGTCTGGCCTCGGAGCGGCTGGCGCGCCTCGAGGACCCGGACTTCGTCGAGCTGAGCTAGCTGTCAGCGCGCGCCGAAAGCGCGCTTCAGCTCCGGCACGAGGTCGAGCCGTTCCCAGGAGAAGCCGCCATCGCGATCGGGCTTGCGGCCGAAGTGACCGTAAGCAGCGGTGCGTCTGTAAATCGGCTTGTTGAGCTGCAGGCCACGACGAATGCTGGTCGGCCGCAACGGGAAGATGTCGGACAGCACTTTCTCGAGCTTGCGCTCGTCGACCTTGCCCGTGCCCTCGGTGTTCACATAGAGCGACATCGGATCGGCAACGCCGATGGCGTAGGCCACCTGGATCAGGCAGCGGTCGGCGAGACCCGCGGCAACGACATTCTTGGCGAGATAACGTGCGGCATAGGCGGCCGAGCGATCGACCTTGGTCGGGTCCTTGCCCGAGAAGGCGCCGCCGCCGTGCGGGGCATAGCCGCCGTAGGTATCGACGATGATCTTGCGGCCGGTGAGGCCGCAGTCGCCATCGGGACCGCCGACGACGAAATTGCCGGTCGGATTGACGAAGAAGTCGGACGCCTTCTTGGGCATCCAACCCTTGGGCAGCGACTTCTCGACAAACGGCTTGATCATCTCGCGGATCGCCGCCGAGTTGTACTTCTTGCCCTTGGTGGTCGCTTCGCGGTGCTGCGTGGAAACCACGACCTTCACGGCACCGACGGCCTTGCCGTCGACATAGCGCACCGTGACCTGGCTCTTGGCGTCCGGCTGCAGGTCAGGCAGCTCGCCCGAGCGGCGGGCCAGGCTCAGCACTTCCAGGATCTTGTGCGAGAAATAGATCGGCGCCGGCATGAAGGAGTTCTTCTCGTACTCCTCGCTGTCGCGGCAGGCGAAGCCGAACATCAGGCCCTGATCGCCCGCGCCCTCCTGCTCGCCGAGATTGCCACCCTTCTTCTTGGCATCGACGCCCATCGCGATATCGGGCGACTGGCCATGCAGCAGCACCTCGACATCGGCGCCGTGGAAGCTGAAGCCATCCTGATCGTAGCCGATGTCGCGCACGACATCGCGCGCGATCTGGGCCAGCGCCTCACGATTGACGATGGTGTGCTTGCCGTACTTGCGCATGTACGGCTCCGACGCACGGCCTTCGCCGGCGATGACGATCTTGTTGGTGGTGGCCAGCGTCTCGCAACCCAGCCGCGTGTTGGTGTGGCTGTCGTCCGCATGGCCAAGCTTCACGTCATTCGTGATGAAGGCATCGAGGATGGCGTCCGAGATCTGGTCGCAGACCTTGTCCGGATGACCTTCGGAAACGGACTCGCTGGTGAAAATATAATCTTTGAGCGCCAAGACTGCCCTCCGCAGATGTCACTGGACCTCCGGGCAGGGCGGATGGGCCGCCGTCCGGCTTAGCCTTTATTTGCGCGGTGGCAAGTCGTCCAAATCCGTCCGCGGCGGCATCGACCATCGAGGCCGCGCCGCTAAAAACGCTAAATAGATCGAGAAATCAAGGGCTGCGATTGTGGCTTTTTCAGCCACTTTTCCCGCGATCCTTCAACGACCTTTGCGGCCGCCCAGAACCTCGGCGTGGCTTGCCGCACCCACGGCCTTCACCATCTCGAAAATGCGCTTACGCACCCGTGATTCGCGGATCTTGTAGTAGGCGCGCACCAACTCCAGCGTCTCGCGCTTGATCAGCGGATCCTTTTCCTGCTCGAACGGCGTCGCGGCCTCGCCAAAGCCTCCCTTGCGGCCACGGCCCGACATGGGCCGGCCGGCGAGCGCATTCGACGGCATCTCGTCGAAGAAGTACGACACGGGTACGTCCAATACCTTGGCGAACTCGAACAACCGGCTCGATCCGATCCGGTTGGAGCCGCGCTCATATTTTTGAATCTGCTGGAAGGTGAGCCCGACCGCGGTTCCGAGCTTCTCCTGGCTCATTCCGAGCAACGTCCGCCGCTGCCGCATGCGCGCGCCCACATGAACATCGACAGGGTGCGATCTCGCCATGGCTTCTAGTCCTTTTTATCTTGGCTTCCCGAAACGTGATGCCGTTGCACAGATAAGGCCCAAGACACGTAAAAATTGCGTCAACCTTCACCAATCCGTCAGTGCATAAATGCATATCTACACGTCAGGAGTGCATATGACATTACCTGCTCTCCAACATAATGCAAGCTCAACCTTGACCAGTCCATCCAACGCAAAAACTTTCTCTTGTGATCAGTGTGTGCGCGTCCGCACGGCGGCTACCAGCCCAATCACCACGAGCAGGACAAGCAGTGTCCAATCATGCCACCTGCTGTAAAGCGTAGGTGGTCGCGCCGAAGGCAATTCATGGTCGATGATTCCTTCTCGTTCCATGTCGAGCGATTGAAGCACGCGACCGTAAGCATCGATCACGGCCGACACACCGGTATTGGCCGCACGCAACATCGGCAGACCTTCCTCGATCGTCCGCAGGCGAGCGCTGGCGAGATGCTGGTAGGGACCACTCGACACACCGAACCAGGCGTCATTTGTAATGTTCACGATCCAACTCGGCCGCGTCTGCGGCCCGACGATCTCGCCGGGAAAGATCGCCTCGTAGCAGATCACCGGCGCAAAGGCCGGCAAGCCGGGCAGAGCAAGCGTGACATGGCCCTCGCCGACATCGAACGAGCCGCGGCCGACAAAGGTCGAGATCGACCCCAGCTCCTTATGAAAGGGAATGTATTCCCCGAACGGCACGAGATGAACCTTGTCGTAGTGGGCCCTCACGTCACCACGACCATCGAGCACGAGCAGGGAATTCCATATGCCATCTTTGAAGCGTTGCCCGGCGCGCTCGGCACCCGCCAATAGATACCCTCCGGGTGGAACAGCGGTCGCGAGGATCGGCAGGACCGGCGATCCCGGCTGAACCGCGAAAGGCACCGCCGTCTCGGGCCAGATCACGGCGGCAAGGCGCTCGAAGCCCGGACGGCGACTCAAGTCGATCAGACGGCGCAAATGCTTTTCCTCATTACCCGGCTGCCATTTCTCCGACTGGGCAATATTCGGCTGAACGATGCGCACTATTGGATGGGCAATTGCCGCCGCGGGAACACTGTCGTCCGGCGCCATGATCGAGAGCCCCGCCGCGAAAGCGCCACCGATCACGACCAAGGCTGCAATCGACGCGCGCCAGCCGGCCGCGGGGGCGGCCAGGATCAAGAACGTGAGGGTGCTAAGGCCATAAACGCCGAACACCGCGGCACCCTGCAGGAGCGGTGTTGCAAGGATCCAGACATGGCCGAGCGGATTCCAAGAAAAGCCCGTGAAGACATGGCCGCGCAGCCATTCGGCAATTGTCCAGGCGATGGCGAGCAGCAGTAGCCGGCGATATCGGCCACCAAGATAAGGCCAACGCAAGACGACCCACTTGGCGGCAGCCATCGCGGCGGCCGGGAAGAAACCCAGCACAACCGCCAATCCCAACACGGCCGGCGGCCCCAGCGGCGCAAAATCTGCCGGCGGCACGAAGAAGGGTTCAACAACCCAGTAGCAGCCGACGGCGAAATGGCCGAGCCCCCAAGCCCAGCCGCGCCAAAGCGCGATCCTCGCTGTCGGCGCGCCGTCCCACAGCCAGACAAAGACGATAATGCCCACCACGGCGAGCGGCAGCCAGTTGAACGGCGGCATGGCAAGTGCCGCCAGCGCGCCCGCAACCAGCCCTGCGATCAGGGCGCGTTTTCCCTCAAGTCTCATTTCGACAGAGTGTCGGATCAGGCTGCAGCTTGCGGCGCGGCGGGCGGCCGCACACGCAGACGCCGGATGCGACGCGGGTCGACATCGAGAACCTCGAATTCGACTCCGGACGGATGGCGCACCACCTCACCGCGTTCAGGAATGCGTCCCAACAGGGAAAAGATCAGGCCGCCCACGGTGTCGATTTCGCGCCGCTCGTCCTCGGACAATACGTCGCCAATCTCTTTCTCGAGCAATTCGACGGGCGTGCGACCGTTGACGTCGATCGTGCCGTCCATCCGGCGCGCCAGCGTCGGCGCCTGGGCCACGTCGTGCTCGTCCTCGATCTCGCCCACAATCTCTTCGACCAGATCTTCGATGGTAAGAAGGCCGTCAGTGCCGCCGAACTCGTCAACCACCAGCGCCATGTGAGTGCGCGAGCGGCGCATGTCGAGCAGCATGTCGAGCACGGGCAGGGTCGGCGCGACGAACACCACGCGCCGCAGGATATCGCGCAGATTGAACTTCTTCGATCTACCCCAGTAGGCCAGCACGTCCTTGATGTGGACCATGCCAATCACATCGTCGAGCGAATCGCGATAGATGGGATAGCGCGAATGGGCTTCAGCCTGAATGAGCCGCACCACCTCGTCGAGTGGCGTGTCGGCCGAAATACCGACGATATCGACTCGCGGCACCATGACGTCGGCCACGGTCTTGTCGCGCAGCTTCAGGATGTTGGCTAAAAGCTCACGCTGGTCGTCGCTGATCGGCGTGTCGCTTTCGGGCGTGCCCTCGATCAGTTCCTCAATGGCTTCGCGAACCGCCTCGTTCCGCTCGCGCCGGCGCAGGCGACGCCAGAGGGTACGGAACCAACTACTGTGCGCTGCGGGGTCGGCGGCCGACGGCGCATTGGGCGACTCGCCGGGCGACACCGGGCTGGTTAACCCCGGCTGCGAACCGTGCGCTGTGGAGTCCGGCATGATGAACTAAGATAGGGCAAAGGCCTTGCGTTGCAATCAGGGAAGTTCCTCATGCGTTCCTGTTCCCTCCCCTCCGGCGCCTCGATGCCGGTTTTCGGCATCGGCACCTGGCGAATGGGCGAAAATGGTCGCCGGCGAGCCCAGGAGCTGGATGCCGTGCGTCATGCCCTCGATCTTGGCTATCCCTTGATCGATACCGCCGAGATGTATGGCGAAGGCGTGGCGGAAGAGATCGTGGGCGAGGTGCTGGCCGGGCGAGCGCAGCGCCCGTTCATCGTGAGCAAGGTCTATCCACATAATGCCACCCGGCGCGGCACGGTTGCGGCTTGCGAGCGCAGCCTGAAGCGCATGGGTATCGAGCGCATCGATCTTTACCTGCTGCACTGGCGCGGCGGCACGCGGCTTGCCGAGACGTTCGAGGCGTTCCATCACCTGCGCGATGCCGGCAAGATCGCCGACTTCGGCGTCAGCAACTTCGATCTCGGCGACATGGAAGAGGCGTCGCGCCTCGACAAGGGCCTGACCGCATCCAACCAGGTTCTCTACTGCCTCTCCCGCCGCGGCCCAGAGTTCGACCTCCTGCCCTGGATGCGCCAGCGCTCGATACCGCTGATGGCCTACTCGCCGCTCGACCAGGGCCGACTACTGAGTTCGGCCAAGCTCAAGAAGATCGCGGCCGCGCTTCGCTGCACGCCAGCGCAACTCGCGATCGCCTGGCTGCTGGCCCAGCCGGGCGTGATCACCATCCCCAAATCCGCAAGCCGCGAGCGCGTGAAGGAAAATCTCGGCGCGCTCGATGTGACGCTCACGCCTGAAGTGCTGGCCGAGCTCGACCGCGCCTTCCCTCCACCCAAGAGCAAGCAGTCGTTGGAGATGCTTTAGCCGCTGCCATCAAGCGTACGGATCAGCGATCCCGAGCTTTGCCAGTACGCGACGCTCGAGCGCTTCCATGCGCTCGGCATCGGCTTCGCTCGTCTCGTGATCGTAACCCAGAAGATGCAGCGTGCCGTGTACGACCAGGTGCGCGAGATGGTCTGCCCGCCTCTTCCGTTGTTCGCGCGCCTCGCGCCACACGGTCTGGCGCGCCAGCACGATGTCACCGAGGAACTCCTTCTCGCCCGAAGGATAGGACAAGACGTTGGTCGACTTGTCTTTCCGACGGTCGCGCGCGTTCAGCGCCTGCACCCGCGCATCGTCGGCAAGGGCGACTGTGAGCGAACATTGCGTCGTCCGTCGGGTGCCGGCGATGGCCGCGCGGGCCGCACGCCTGACGATACGCTCGACGCCGGGCAGCGAGCGGCGCCAGCCCCGGTCGAGCACGACAATCGCGCAGTTAATCCTTGCGCTGCTTGTCGCGCGCGTCATAGGCCTCGACGATCCGGGTCACGAGATCGTGGCGCACGACGTCTTTCGAGGTCAGCCGGACGAAACGCACGCCATCGACGTTCTTGAGCGTCTCGACAGCATCGGCGAGGCCGGACTTCTGCCCGCCCGGCAGGTCGGTCTGGCTGGGATCACCGGTGATCACCATGCGCGATCCCTCGCCGAGCCGGGTGACGAACATGCGCATCTGCATAGGAGTCGTGTTCTGCGCCTCGTCGAGGATCACGTAGCAGTGCGCCAACGTCCGGCCGCGCATGAAGGCCAGCGGTGCGATCTCGATCTCGCCCGATTCCATACGATTGGCGATCTGCTCGGCCGGCAGCATGTCGTGAAGCGCGTCGTAGAGCGGACGCAGATAGGGATCGATCTTCTCCTTCATGTCGCCGGGCAGAAAGCCCAGGCGCTCGCCCGCCTCGACCGCAGGCCGTGACAGCACGATGCGCTCGACCTTGCCGGCCAACAGCAGCGACACGCCCATGGCGACCGCGAGATAGGTCTTGCCGCTGCCGGCCGGGCCGAGCGCAAACACCATGTCACGCTCGCGCAGGGCCGCCAGATAGCCGCGCTGGCCGGGCGAACGCGCCTGCACGGTGCGGCGGCGCGTGCGGATGCCCTCCTCGGTGCCGCCATCATCGGTACGGGCAAAGCGCACGGCGGCGTCGATGTCGGCAGGCTCAATCGACAATCCGCGCTTCAGTCGCTCGTAGAGGCCCGTGATCGCCCGATGCGCCACGCCGGCATCGTCGGCGCTGCCGGAGATGGCGAGCTGGTTGCCGCGCGCGCTGATCTGCACATTGGCCAGCTGCTCGATGCGCACCAGGTTGCGGTCATGGTTGCCGTAGAGCACCGCCAACAGGGCATTGTCGTCGAACGTCATGCGGCGCAGATCGGCCGAACGGCCGGCGCTGGCAGCCTGCTCACTCACGCAGCGACCTCAAACGGAGAGACCAGTCTGCCGGCGAGACTGACAGCATGGGCTCCGGTCAATTCGACGTCGGCTATGCGGCCGAGCAGCGACATCGGCCCCTCGACATGGACAGACTGCAGCCAAGGGCTCTTGCCCAGCATCTGACCCGGCTTGCGTCCCGACTCGGCGAACAGGACCGGCACCATGGCGCCGACCTTCGTGCTGTTGAACGCGCGCTGCTGGTCTGCCAGCAGCGCCTGCAGCGCGGCGAGACGTGCCGCCTTCACGGCTTCGGGGACCTGATCGGTCAGCGTTGCACCCGGCGTGCCCGGACGGCGGCTGTACTTGAAGGAGAATGCCGAGGCGAAACCGATCTCGTCGACAAGCCGCATCGTGTCGTCGAAATCGCCGTCGCTCTCGCCGGGAAAGCCGACGATGAAATCGGAGGAGAGCGCAAGATCGGGCCGCACCAAGCGCAACCGGTCGACGAGGCGCCGGAAGAGATCGCGGCCATGACCGCGGTTCATCGCTTCGAGGATGCGGTCCGATCCCGACTGCACAGGCAGATGGAGATAGGGCATCAGTTGCGGGATCTCGCCATGGGCAGCGATCAGGTCGTCGCTCATGTCGCGCGGATGGGAGGTGGTGTAGCGAAGGCGCGCCAGGCCCTCGATCTCTGCCAGCGCACGCAGGAGCCGCGCCAGCGACCAGGTCGAGCCGTCCGGGGCTTCGCCGTGATAGGCGTTGACGTTTTGGCCGAGCAACGTGATTTCGATCGCGCCTGCCGCGACCAGGGCGCGAGCCTCCTGCAAGATGGCAGCGACCGGTCGCGAATATTCGGCGCCACGCGTGTAGGGAACGACACAGAAGGTGCAGAACTTGTCGCAGCCTTCCTGGATCGACAGGAAGGCCGAACCCGCGCGCACACCTGCCGGCGCCGGCAGATGGTCGAACTTGCTCTCGGCCGGGAACTCCGTGTCGAGCACACCCGCCCCTGGCAGGCGCTTGCCGGCGCGTCTGACGGCCGCACGGCGCTCGGCCTCGGCCAGAAGTTGCGGCAGGTGGTGATAGGCCTGCGGGCCGACCACGATATCAACGGCCGGCTGGCGCCGGGCGATCTCCTCGCCTTCGGCCTGGGCCACGCAGCCCGCCACGGCGATGGTGAGATCGCCTCCCTCGCGGCGACGCTCGACCTTGACGTCGCGCAGGCGACCAAGCTCGGAATAGACCTTCTCCGATGCCTTCTCGCGGATATGGCAGGTGTTGAGTACCACCAGATCCGCCTGTTCGGGACTTGCCGACAGGGCATAGCCAAGCGGCCGCAAGACATCGGCCATGCGGTCCGAATCGTAGACGTTCATCTGGCACCCGTAGGTGCGAATGAACACGCGCTTGCGCTTCCCGGCTGTCGGGAGGGAGGTCATCGGCCTTTCGTTGCTGGGACGGCCGCGTTCTATCACCGTCTCAAGGCCGGCGCCAGACCGGCGGTCGTTTGGCCAAAAACGCCTCCACCCCCTCGGCGAAGTCCGGCGTCTCGGCCAGCCCGACCACCGTTTCGAGCTCAAATACCTGGCCCTCCGCGAAGGTCATGCCGCCGCCCAAGGTGACGGTGCGCCGGATGGCCGCGAGCGCGGCGGGCGACTTGGCCGCCAGCTCCTCGCCGTAGGCTTGCACCCGCCGGCGCAGGCCCGCGGGCTCGACCAGCTCGTCGACCAGGCCCCATTCGAGCGCCTGTGCGGCAGGCACCAGGCCGCCGTCGTAAAGGTAGCGGATAGCACGCGGGCGGCCGATCAGCCGGGCCAGCGCCTGGGTGGTGGCGATCGGCGGAATAAAGCCGATGCGCACTTCCGGCTGGCCGAGTTGGGCGTCGGTCGCGGCAAAGCGCTGATCGCAATGGAGGGTCATCTCGAGCCCGCCCCCGACCGCTGTGCCGTTGATCGCCGCGAGCAGCGGCTTGGGCGATTCCCGAAGGAGGCGGACGATGTCGTGGCAGCGCTCGGCCCAGCGACGCATCCCCTCGCCGGTCATGCCGCGGAACACATTGAGGTCGGCGCCGGCGCTGAAGTAGCGCTCGACCGAGCTGGCGAGAACAAGCACGCGCACCGCCGGGTCCGCCAACGCCGCGGCGATGCCGTCATGGGTCGCCTCGACCATCTCGCGGGTGAAAGCGTTGACCGGCGGCCGGTTGAATTCCAGCCAGCCGACATGGTTCTCGACGGTGAGGCGAATCGTCATGCGGCTTCGGCCGGCGGCGGCAACAGTTCGAGCCGACCGGTATTGGCGGCCTGCACGCCCAATGACACCTGCCGGAAGCAGAATTCGGAGAGCTTCTTGCGATCGCCAAGCTGGTCGATGTCGACCGGTGGGAAGAAGGTCACGACCGCCTCGGTCTCACCGAGGCATATCATTTGCCAGAGATGCGGTACGAGATCGAGATCGCCGAACCAGGCGAACAGCGGCCGCCAATAACGGCCGAGCGGAATGCCGTCGAGGCGCGTGTACGAGATCGCCACCGGCTGCACCACGATCGGCTTGCCGTCGCGCCTGAGCTGCGCCACGCCGAACAAGGCGGTGCGAAACGGCAGCACGCGCGTGCCGTCGCTGCTGGTGCCTTCCGGGAACAGCATGAGATTGTCGCCGGTGTTGAGGCGCTTCATCATCTCGTCCCGGCTGGCACTGGTCTTGGCGGACGTCCGCTCAATGAAGATGGTGCGCTGGGCCTTGGCCAACGTCTTGACGAACGGCCAAGTCGCAACCTCTGCCTTGGCGACGAAGCTGCCCGGCACCTGGCTGCCCAGCACTACGATATCGAGATAGGAGACGTGGTTGCATACGAACAGAGTCGGCGTCACGTCGGAGCGCTTGCCATGCACACGCACGCGAATGCCGAGGATGACGCAGAATATACGGTGATAGAACACGGGCAGGTGGTTGACGATGGAACGCAAGCCAAGCACGCGAGCCAGCGTATGAATCGGCAACAACAACAGGGTGAGCAGCAAAAAGCTCGCCAACCTGAAGGCGCCACGCAAAGGAGAACCGATCCACATCGCTGCGTCGGAAGCGTCGGTACTACTCGCGCGTCCCGCGTTCGTAGTGGCGGATGTACTTTTCCGTCACCAGCTCGGTCTTGACGATGATGAACACGTCGGTCGTATTGAATTCGGAATCGATGACCGCGCCATCGCCGACGAAACCACCGAGGCGCAGGTAGCCCTTGATCAGCGGCGGGACACGCGCCAGCGCCTTGCGCGGCTCGTAGCTGCCCGGCGCGAGCATATCCATCTTGATGTAGCGGCTCTCGAGCGCGCGCACGCGAATCTCGGGCGGCGCGAGATGATGATGATAGAGATAGCTCAGTGCCAGGGCATCGTGCGCGGGTTCGGTGCCAGGCAGGCTGGCGCAGCCGAACATCACCTGGATGTTGTAGTGGAACGAGTAGAGCGCGATTCCGCGCCAGAGCATCTGCATGGTCGCAGTGTTGCGCGCATCCCTGGCGATGCAGGAACGGCCGAGCTCGAGCACTTCACCCGGATAGTTGATCATGGGGCCGACGTCGTACTCGGCGGCCGAATAGAAACGGCCGAGCTTGGCGGCCGCGGCACGGCGGATCAGTCGGTATGTGCCAACAATACCTTCCGGCCCCTCACCACGCCGGCGGTCCAGCACCAGGAGATGATCGCAGACTTCATCATAGGCATCGAAGTCGCGTTTCAACCGCGCCATATCCGGCGTCGGATTGGCCTTCATCTCCTCATAGAAGACACGAAAGCGCAGCGCCTGCGCGGCATCGATTTCGGCTGCAGTCTGGGCGAGCCGAACCTCGAAGTCGCCCGCAACGACCTTGACGATCTCCGCATTCGAAATGGGAGGGCCAAGGAGTTCGGCTTCGCTGTCAGCGCGGTCAATGCGCATGCGTCATCCGCAAGGGGGCCGCCCCGATCATGTTCCCATTATCGAGGTGGCAAAGGTGGCGTCCACTCATTTTTGAGGGTCGGATTTGCTGTTCAGGGGAACACCAAACAGCTCCAGACGGTGGCCAACAAGACGATATCCGGCCTTTTCTGCGATTCTCCGCTGTAGCTCCTCGATCTCGTCGTTGTGGAATTCCACAACCTTGCCGCTTTGGATATCTATCAGATGGTCATGGTGCTCGCTTGGCGTTTCCTCGTAGCGTGCACGCCCATCTCCGAAATCGTGCTTGGCGAGAATGCCCGCTTCCTCGAACAGGCGCACCGTCCGATATACCGTCGCAATGGAGATGTTGGGATCAACCGCCGTTGCCCGCTTATGCAGAGCCTCGACATCCGGATGGTCGGACGACTCCGAGAGCACGCGCGCAATGATGCGGCGCTGGTCGGTCATCTTGAGACCGCGTTCGGCACACAAGGCCTCGAGTTTCGACTTCTGCTCAGGCATCACAGAATAGCCTACACCGGCAGGCTGGCGCGGTATAGTTGGGGACATGTCCAATTCTCTTTCGCCCGCCGTGGACCAGACCATCGATATCACAGGCGAAGTCTGCCCAATGACTTTCGTCCGCACCAAATTGAGGCTGGAGCGTATGCAGCCCGGCGAAGTGCTGAGCGTACGCTTGCGCGGCGACGAGCCTTTGCGCAACGTGCCACGCGCCGCGCGTGATGAGGGCCACATCATTTTGGGGATCGTAGCCGAGGGGAATGACCATATCGTGACTATCCGACGCGGCTGATCAATCGAGCCGCAGGCGCATCACGACCGCATCGGCGGCGGGTCGGCCGGACCTCTGGTAGTAGCCAGGACGACGGCCGACCGGTTGGAAACCCATTCGGCGATAAAGGCCAAGGGCCGCAGGGTTATCGCTCCCCACTTCCAGGAACAAATGGCGTGCCCCCTGCTGGCGCGCGAGAGCGATAGTCAATTTCAGCAAGGCGCGACCGGCGCCCTGGCGACGATGATCGGCGTGTACGGCGACCGTCAGCAGCTCAGCCTCATCGGCCGCAATCCGGCAGAGGGCAAACCCGATCTCCTTTTCATCGCTCAGCAGGGCGAAACCCGTGACACCGGGAGCGGCGAGAAGCTCTCCGATCTCCCGCCGTGTCCAACCGCGCTCCCCGAGCGGCGCAAAGGCATTGGCATGCAGCGTGCTGGCGAAATCGAGATCGAGGATTCCGAGCGGACGATGTGAAAAGGACGTCGTCACTCGACGGTCCGTCGCTGGCCGTCCGGCAAGGTTATGTTCACTCCCCTCAGGTAGAGCGGCCGCGGCAGGCCTTCGGCACGATTGCGCGCGCTCCAGGCGGCAACGCCTTCTGCCAATGCCAACCGGGCGACAATGACGGGGTCGGGCAAGGCCACTCGAGCCTCTACGTCGATGCCCGCGGCGACGAGCTCATCGGCAAGGGACGTTGCTTGCGGGCCAATCACCAGGCTCGGCCGATCCCTTAGCCTCGCGGTCAGGAAGGCGGCCGTCGCCAGGAACGGTTTGTGATCCTGCGCGCCCAGCGCACAGAACCAGTCGCCGAGCTGGCTGTCGATCGCGGCAACGGCGAGCCGCGACCCTTTCGGCGCCTGGGCGAGCAATGTCGTTGTGGTCGGAATGCCGGCCAGCGGGACGTCAAGTGCGACCGCAAGTCCGCGCGCTGCGGCGAGGCCGACGCGCACACCAGTAAAGCTGCCCGGCCCAACGGTGACGGCGATCATTGAGAGCGCACGACGATCGATGCCGGCATCGACAAAGAGGCTTGCAATCACCGGCAGGAGACGCGCTGCCTGCTCGCGGCCTTCCTCACGCCGAAGAGCCAGCATCTCGCCGTCGCGCACCAATGCTGCAGCAAGGCCACTCACGGCACAGTCGATCGCGAGCACGATAGTCACGTCAGGTGGCACTCGGATCGCTGGCGTGGGAACGTGCGGCTGGGCATTGTGCAGTCATGAAACTCGATGTGGTTGCGCCCGACTTGGTCGCCATTGCCCCGCCCGACTTCGATGTCGACGTGACCTTGGCCTATGCGACCGACGCCAATCTAACGGGCCGTCCGGTGTATCGGAATGCCGAATGCTGGCTGCACCGCACGGCGGCCGAGAAGCTTGCCGCCGCGATCGCGCTCGCAAAGCCTCTCGGCTACCGGCTGCGCATATTCGATGCGCTGCGGCCCGTGGAGGCGCAATGGGCGTTGTGGAACGTCAGGCCCGACCCGGAATTCCTCGCCGATCCGCGGCGTGGGTCGCCGCATTCGCGCGGCGTGGCGATCGATGTCACGTTGCTCGACAAGGCGGGCCGCGAACTCGAGATGGGCACGGGCTTCGATGCCTTTACGCCGCTTTCCCATCACGGCCGGACCGATATCCCGGTCGAGGCGCAGCGCAACCGGTTGCTGCTGATGGGCCTCATGACGGCGGCGGGATGGGACTTCTACCGCAATGAATGGTGGCACTATCAGCTCTTCGACGCGCGGCGTTATCCGCTGGTCGCTAACGCCGACTTGCCGCGTCCGATGATGTAGGGCCGAGTCCGATGATGCAGGCGCGCTGAGCCAGGTCAGAAGCTCGAGAGCTTCGCCTTGTCGAAGTCGCGCAGATCGTTCTCGCGCATGATCTGGCGCACAAAGTCGACGTAGTTCTGTCCAAGCTCCGAGTAGCGTCCGAGCTGGCCGACCAGATGGAAACCGTCGAGCGCCTGCCCACGTGAACGCATCGCCGCACGTTCGGCGCGGAAGGCCGCATAGGCAGGATGGGAGTTGAGATTGGCGACATAGGCTTCGGTCGCTTCGCCAACGCTGGCGAAAGGCTGCGGCATGCCGTTGCCCGGCCGCCAGGAGACTGTCACCGCATGCTGGCCAACGGACTGGATCTGACCGAACAGAGCATTGCCTTCACGAGCGGCAAATGACGTGCCCCAGCCCGATTCGACGCCGCTCTGCGCGATCGCCATCGATGGCGGCACGACGTCGACGCGCCGCACGAGCTGATCGAGGTCGGCCGGCGAGGTGTCGTAACGCGCGGCGAGCTGATCCAGCCATATGCCTTCGTCGGGCGAGAGACCGATGCCCGATTGGATTTTCTTGCGCAGGTAGAGGAGCTCGTCACGCTCGGCCAGCACGCGCTGATTGACGTCGAGGATCACCGGGAGAAGCGCGGTGATGAACAGCATCTTGCGCAGATTGCCGTCCTTGGTGTCGAGGTCGCCCGGCACTTTCGTGACCTTGATGGGCGGCACCGCTTCGCCTTGGCGAACGTCGGTCAGGGTATAGGCGACCTCGCGAAAGGCGACCGCGAGTTCGTCGGCCGTACGCGGGTTGATCGAACGCAACTGGACCTGTCGGCGCACGGCATTGCCAGGAGCCGCGAAACGACCGTGGCCGCCGAGGAAGGAATCGCGGAACGTGGCCTGTGCGACCTGTTCGGGCTCGGGCGGCATTGGAACCACGAAGGCAAGCTGCGTGGCAAAGGGCGTATTGGAGAGGAAGCTCGGCGGCTCCGCGGGATCGGCCGGCGGTCCGATACGGGAGGACAGTAGGGCCATCGCATCGGCCGGCGGCACCGGATGCCGCAGGCTGACGCCGGTAGCGAACACGGCGAGCCAGACGGCCGGAAATGCATAATGGCGGATCGACGACTGCATGCCTCACTCTTCGGTAGTTGTTCGAGACAACGAGCTACCGTTCGCTGTCCCAGGTTTTGGGACAGCGACTCCTCTACGCTGTACGCTTGGGCTTGGGCCGGCCTACTGAGCCGCCTGAACCTCGACGACTTCCGGCACGTAGTGCTTAAGAAGGTTCTCGATGCCCATCTTGAGCGTGGCCGTCGAGCTGGGGCAGCCCGAGCAGGATCCCTGCATGTGCAGGTAGACCACGCCATCCCGGAAATCCTGGAAGATGATATCGCCGCCGTCTTGGGCGACCGCCGGACGCACGCGCGTCTCGAGCAAATCCTTGATCTGGGCAACGACCTCGTCGTCTTCGGCCCCAGCGTCGGTCGCAGCGGCCGCTTCGCCAGCAACCACGGGCTCGCCCGACGTGTAGTGCTCCATGATGCCGCCCAGGATGGACGGCTTCAGCATCTGCCAGTCCTTGTCGGCGGTCTTGGTCACGGTCACGAAATCGGCGCCGAAGAATACCCGCTCCACGCCTTCAACCGCGAACAGCCTCTTGGCGAGCGGCGATGACTGAGCCGTATCTGCAGTGGCGAAATCCAGCGTACCCTTTTCCATAACCACCCGGCCGGGGAGGAACTTCAGGGTCGACGGATTTGGCGTCTGCTCGGTCTGGATAAACAAACCTACCTCCTTAATCGAACGCGAGAGGGCAGGTCCGCTCGGCGTCGCTCGGGGTTGGGATGGGACGTCTCCATCCCCTCTTCTGCGTCGGACGTAGGAACGCAAATTCGTCCGATCAAGTTCATTCTTGAGTCTATGTGTAAAATTATTATGGAATAAATTATTATTTCTATTTAAAAACAATATAATACGACAGTATATCCTTTTATTTCAAAGTCTGCACTGCGCATGGCAAGGCGTAGTTACCGAGTGCCATCCGAAAAAACGTCGCATAATTTTCTGCATTATTAAAGCACAAACTTGAGTGCGCCAGCGGCCTGAGCGGGTGCAGCTCACTTCTGCAAGATGCCGCTGATCTCGCGGAGCTGCGTGCGAGCGCGCAGCAGATAGAAGCCTTGGGCCGCGAGATGGTTGGGGATCAACAGCGCGTCGGGATAGCCGTTCCACACGATCCAGGGCTGCAACTCGGCGGCGACCCGGAAAGTCTCGATCATCTGGCTCCAGGGATTGGTGAGATCTCGGTCGCGGATCACGCTCTGGAAGTCGACTCCGAGTTCGCGCAGCAGCAGGTAGTTCGCGTAGAGCCTGCCCTTGTTGAAGTAAAAGATGTCGTCGCACTGGAGGTCGAACAGGTTGCCGGCCTGCTCGATGATGTGCCGATCGATCACCGCCGAATCCGAGCCGCTGTCGTTGGCGATACGATCGATCAAGGCCTGCAGGTTGTCCGCCCGACGCTCAAACACCGCCTGTCCTGCGGCGAGCCGTTTGTTGTAGGCGATCAGCTTCTCGCGGCCGGCGCGGTACTTCTGCGCTGAGGTTGCCGAGGGCATCAGCGACACGCTGGGCTGCCAGATCCAGACGGTGGGCTGCTCGTTCAGGAAGCCCCGCGCCTGTTCGAGGTCGCGATCGACCTGGCTCGAGCCGCGTGTACGGCCAAGTTGGTCCATCATCTCGGTGGAGAAGCGGCCGAGGGCGGCCATGATGCCGCGCTGAAAGTTCGGCATGTTGTCGAGAATGGCGGCCGGGAAAAAGAAGGGCTGCATCGGCGCCCAGGTATGGGCATCGACTTCCCTGGTCACGAGATCAGCGGCCAGCGCGACCGCGCGGCTCTCACCCGCCGGTACGTCGTGCGGCGCAAACTGCGGATCGTCGTCGATATTCTCCACGAAGAGCCCACCGACCGGGTAGTAGAGCACCAGCAGGATGACGACGATCCATGCCAGCCATCGCCATACCGAACGGCGACCGGCTGATGCACCGCCGACCTGCGGCCGGCGAAAGCGGAAGGCGCGCAGTCCAGCCCACGTCCGCTGCCAGCGCGACGGCGATGCGGGCGCAGCCGCATGGTCCGGTTCGAAAGTCATGCGGCACCTTAGCGCGAACGCCTGCCGAAATTGCGCGAAATTTCCCCCGCCACATCGACCAAGACGGCAAGGCGATGATGGTACAGTGCCCGCCTTCTCTACGAATCGACACGAACGGAGTCGGAAGGAAATGGCGCTCGATCCTGAATCCCAGCGGCTGCGCGATCAGATGGCGGCGGCCAACCAGCCGCCCTGGTACACGCTCTCTCCTGAAGAGGCGCGCGAGCAGTACTTGGCGGCCAGGACCGCCTCGCAAGGACCAAGGCCAGACGGCGTCACGGTCACCAACCGGTCGATTCAGGGTCCGGGCGGAAATCTTCCCCTTCGCGTCTATCGTCCCGAGCGTGCGGCCAGCGACGCACGCCTGCCGGCGCTGGTCTATGCGCATGGCGGCGGCTGGGTGTTCGGCAATCTCGAAAGCCATGATGTGCTCTGCGCACAGCTCGCGATCGATGCCGGCATCACAGTGGTCGCCGTTGACTATCGACTCGCACCCGAAGTCCGTTTCCCGGGTGCCTTCGAAGATATGGTCGCGGCCCTCAAGTGGGTGGCGAGCCATGGCGCCGGACTTGGGATCGACGTCAATCGCCTTGCCGTCGGCGGCGATTCCGCGGGCGGCAATCTCGCTGCGGCGACCGCGATCTGGGCGCGGGACCATCAGGGTCCGAAACTTCGGATGCAGCTCCTTGCCTATCCCGTGACCGATGCGAGTGCGCGAACCGAGTCCTATAGCCTTTTCCATGAAGGCTACGGGCTCAGCGCGCCAGCCATGGAATGGTTCATCGATCACTACACACCCGACAAGGCAACCCGCACCGATTGGCGTGTCTCCCCCTTGCGTGCGACGTCGTTGGGCGGTCTGCCGCCGGCGCTGGTGATCACCGCCGGCTACGACCCGCTGCGCGACGAGGGCCGCGCCTACTTCTGGCGGCTGCAGAAGGACGGCACGGTTGCCGATCTCGTCGAGTTCGGCGGCATGATGCACGGCTTCCTGAACTCGACGATGCTGCTGCACGGTGCTCGGCGCGGGACGGCGGTCTGCGCCGGCGCATTGCGCGAGGCGCTCGTCCTGCGCGGCCAGCAATAATGGCGGATCAGGCGGCCTGCGCGTCCAGCCAGTCGGCGAAAAGGCGCATCTCGCGTCCGGCGCCGGGCGCACAGCCGTAGTAGATCGACTGCAGCGGAAAGCGCAGTCGCGGCAGTGGACAGACCAGCCGTCCCTGCGCCACGTCGGTGCCGAACAGCGATGCAGGCGTCAGCGCGACACCCAGGCCATCGACTGCCGCCTGGAGCACGAGGTGTATGTGGTCGAACTGCAGGCGTCGCGCCGGCTTGAGGCGCGACAGACCGAGATGCTGCTTCCAGTCATCCCAATCCTGCCGACGCGACTTGCAGGTCAGGAGCACGTGCGAAGCCAGCGACGTCGCACGCCTCACGGGCTTCGCCTTCATGAGCGACGGCGCCGCCACCAGGATCAGTTCGTCCTCGAGAAACGGCCGCACCTTGAAGGCAGGCGGCCAGCCCTCGACTCCGCGGCGGATCGCGATGTCGAACGCTTCGATTGATTTCGCCGGAGACAGCGTGGTGGTCACGAGCTGCGGCTCGATACGGGGATGGCGCGCGACGAAGTCCGGCAGGCGCGGGATCAGCCAGCGGACGGCGAAGGAGGGACGCGCGTTGATCCGCACCGCGCGAACTGGTGGCCTGGCCATCACGGCCCGCGCGGCCTTGCCGATCTGATCGAGCGCCGGGCTGGTCTCGGCAAAGAGCTGCTGTCCCTCAGCAGTCAGGCTGACCTTGCGGACCTGACGCTCGAAGAGTGCGATGCCTAAAAATTCCTCGAGATGGCGGACTTGGCGGCTCACCGCGCCATGGGTGACATTGAGCTCGATCGCCGCGCGCGAAAAGCTGCCATGGCGTGCCGCGGCCTGGAACACGCGGAGCGCATTGAGCGGCGGAAGCGAGCGGGCAGGCATACGTGAGTTTTTATCACGTATCGTTGGAGATCACATCGTTTGTCACGCGACTGTAACGAAGACCATGGTGCGGCCATGTCTGCGTCCGCCGTCGAGTCCGCGTCACCCGCCGATCTGAATGCCCGTTACTCGGCTGCCACCCTCGCCCTGGCCCTTCCCGCCGATACCGTCCTCTACCTTCTCCTGCCGATGTTCGCACCCCAGTTCGGCGTGAGCGTCGCGGAAGCCGGCATTCTGCTCGCCGCCAATCGGCTGATTAGAATCGCAGGCTACAGTTGGGTCGCGCGCTTCTATGCGCGGCGGGGCGACCGACCGACCGATATCCTGGCCGTTGTCGCCGCAGCGATCAGCACGCTGGGTTACGCGACCCTGTCGGGCTTCTGGCTGTTGTTGCCGATGCGACTGCTTTGGGGCCTCTCCTACGCCGCCCTCAATCTCTCCACCCAGGCGATGGCGACGGTCGAGGCGAGAGGAGCCTCACGCCGGTCCGGCTACTCGCGCGCCATCATCGCCATCGGGCCGATGCTGGCCTTGCCGCTGGGCGCCGTGCTGGCTGAAGCTCACGGACCGCGTGCGATCTTCTTTGTTCTCACAGCGGTTGCCGTTGCGGCCTTCTGGACAAGCAGGCGCCTGCCGGCCGAACCGCACCCGATCCCGGTGACGCGCCGACGGCTGACGATGCCGACCGCCCTCGATATCTGGTCGTTCCTCGAAGGCTTCACGCTCGACGGATTGTTCATCATCGGGCTTGGCTATCTCGGCAAGGATCTGCTGCCTGGCAGCGCCGTGATCGCGGCAGGTCTTCTGATGGCGCTGCGTTATCTCTCCGAGATCGTGCTGAGCCCGATGGGCGGCCACATGGCCGAACGCTTCGGCGCGGAGCGGCTGCTGGTCACATTGTCGGTCACGACGGCGCTGGTGCTGGTCGGCTTTGGCGCCGGCTGGCTGTGGAGCTGCGCTGCCGTGATCGTCGTGCTGCGTGCGTTGCAGCTTCCGCTGGTGGCACCGATCGTGGCTCGGCGCACGCCTGGTCCCGGCCGCGTCCAGGCGCTCGCGACCCGCGCGGTCTGGCGCGACATCGGCGCCGGCACTGGCCCGATGGTCGCAGGCCTCCTCCTGCCGATCGCCTCGCCCTTGTGGATCTACGCCGTCTCCGCCGCGTGCCTCGCGCTCTCGGCGCTGGCGTGTGTTCGGCGGTGAGGTTTCGATCACCTTGCTTATCTAGTGGCTACGCATAAGGGAAAATTCGTGATAGTGTATTTGAATGCAAGAAAATCAACTTGAAGTTGCAGGTTCAATAGGCATCTTCAAAAGTAGACGGACTACACTGACACTAATACGACGCCACGCAGGCTTTTGGCGGTTTAATTGGGCTTTTCAGTTCGTTTCCTATGTCTTCGTGTTTGTCCTGTCGATAATGATACCGGCCGTTTTTCTTGGAAAGCCATGGATCGGCTTCCCCGCTTCCCTTTCCTTTGTGATTGTTTCTGTAACCTGCCTTAAGTGGGAGAATCGCCTTGCCGACAGGAGAATTGGGCGCAGGCAGCTGTTTTTGGAAATTCCGGACGAGTTGAACATGTCCTACAGAGTGACCCGCGAAGGGTTGCGCAGTGCATCACAAGCCGGCTTCGGCATTACCTACTGGCCAACGATCAATGCCGTCGAATTGGTCAAAAGTGACTGGCTAATCTTCGTCTTTGGAGTGAATGCGTATGTTATTCCGCGAAGTTTCTTCTCGAGTACTGATGCGGAGTACGCATTCATAAAAAGTGTTCTAGGTTATCTCACTCCCTCGGCTTTAGCTCGGAGCCAAAGAGCCGAGAAATTTTTGTCGTCTTTGTCCGTCTCATCGCATTAGAAACGACCTATCCAAACTTGGGCTCAATCGGCGAAGAACCAGTCGGGATCGCGCAGGCCGATCCAGCGGCCGGCGGCGGGATCGAAGCGCCAGCCGAAGCGGCTGACATGCGGGTTGCCCGGCGCATCGGTGTATTCGACGCGTACAGTGAAGAAGAGATTCTCGTCTTCGAAGGTCGGGACCATATGCGGTCCCTCCTGGCGCAGCCGGTTGCGCAGTTCCTCATCGAGCGTGGCGACGCAATCCTTCCATTCGCGGCCCTCGCCGAGGGCGGTGCCGCTCAGGTGATCATAGTCGCGCAGCTTGACCGCCGGCCGCAAGCCGGTGCTGAAGGCGGCGTCCATCAACTGCACGATGGCGGGCGCGCGGCCGTAGTTCACCACCGTGAAGCGCACGTGCGGAACTTTGTAGTGGCCGTCCGACGCATGGATCCAGGGGGAGATGTCGACGAACACCCACGGTCTTTCCAGTTCGACCAGGGCGCGGCTCGCGACCGTCGCCTGCTCCTTCGACAACGACCATGACTTTTCCGTCGCAGCACGCAGGGCCTCGGTGGACCGCAGCAAGGCGAAGGCGAACCAGGCAATGAAGATCGAGGCGATGGCTGCGATCGCAACGCCAAAGTCGTTGACCGACTTCATCGCGTTCCAAATCACCACCAGGGCGATCGGATAGGAACCGCAGTTTGCCTGCCCGGTGAACTCGTTGCGGGTGCAGATCATGCCGCGCATCGGGACCAGGATCGAGAACAGCACCACGGCCGCGACGACGAGCGCCAGCACGAGAAGAACCGTCAAATATTTGTATTTAGCCGCGCTCATCGCCTCGGATCGCCTGCCCGCAGGGGCGTGTTTATCCTATCTCTCTACACATTCTTGGCCAGCGATCCCGGATGCGCGTTACCTTCAGCACCATTGACTCACTTTTGTCACCGTGCGTTCCCGGCCTGTACCGGGCACGTTCGACGGGGACTTCGCGGGGACCTACCGGAACACGTCCTTGCGATGCCGGACCTCGGCGAACACCTGGATCGGGTCGGCCCCCAGCAGGCCCACGGCCTTCTGGACCGAGGGGATATCGGCGCGCAGGAAAGGGTTGGTCTGCTTCTCTTCGCCCAGCAGCGAGGGCACCGTCGCCTCGCCGCGAGCGCGGGCGGCGTCGATACTGGCCGACCGCGCCAAGAGGCGCTGGTTGCCGGTCTCGACGGTCAGGGCAAAACGGGCATTGGACTGCGTGTATTCGTGGGCGCAATAGACCCGCGTGTCGTCAGGCAGGTCACGCAGGCGGCTGAGCGACGTCCAAAACTGCTGCGGCGTGCCCTCGAACATCTTGCCGCAACCCAGCGCGAACAACGTGTCACCGCAGAACAGCGCATGCTGGTCGCGGAAGGCGTAGGCGATATGGCCGCTGGTGTGGCCGGGCACGAAGAAAACTTCAGCCTCGGCCTCGCCGAAACGGTAGCGATCGCCGTCGTCCACCTCGACGTCGATACCTGGGATGCGGGCGCGGTCGACGCGCGGCCCCACGATGGTGCAGCCGGTCGCCGCCTTGATCTCGCGGTTTCCGCCGACATGGTCGCCGTGGTGATGGGTATTCAGGATATGGGTGATTTTCCAGCGCCGTTTCTCGGCCTCGGCGAGAACAGGCCCGGCCACGGCCGGATCGACCACGCCGACGGAACCGGACTGCGGTTCGTGCATTAGCCACACGTAATTGTCGCTCAGGACAGGGATTCGGACGATTTCCAGGGTGATGCTCACGGAATGCTCGCTACTGACCTATTAGGGGTACTCTCCGGGGTGCAAGGCTAGCAAAGCACCCTTGCAGCCGTCACTGCCCGACCATGGCTCCTGGGGCGCGGTTTCTGCTAGGATGGCGACATGTGGACGGATGTCCTCGATCTCAATGAATTCTACAGCTCCACCCTGGGGCAGATGACGGTGCGCCTGCTGCGCGGCCGGCTGCGTGAAGTGTGGCCGAACGTGCGCGGCGAAACAGTGCTTGGGCTCGGATACGCCGCGCCCTTCCTGCGGCCGTTCATGGACGAAGCGACGCGGGTGATGGCTTTCATGCCAACCCAGCAGGGTGTGACCCGCTGGCCGCGCGAGGGGCGCAATCACACAGCGCTGGTCGACGAGATGGATCTGCCGCTGCCCGACCGTTCGGTCGATCGTGTGCTCCTGGTCCACGCCGTCGAATGCACCGAGCAGGTACGGCCGATGCTGCGAGAGATCTGGCGCGTCATGGCTGACGGCGGCCGATTGATCACGGTGGCGCCGACGCGCGCGGGCCTGTGGTCGCAGATAGACCGTTCGCCCTTCTACCAGGGCCATCCGTACTCCGCGGGCCAGGTGGCAGGCCTGCTGCGTGCCAACATGTTTGCGCCCCTGCGCCAAACGCGCGCGCTTTATATGCCGCCCACGCATTCGCGGCTGATGCTGCGCATGGCGCCCACGATGGAGCGCTTCGGCCGCCGCTGGCTTGGCCGGTTCGCGGGCGTGAGCGTTATCGAAGCCGGCAAGCAGCTTTATGCCGGTATCGCCGAGCGCCACACGCCGGCGCTCGCCGTGGTGCGACCCAAGCTGCGCATCGCCTCACAACGCGATACCCACGCCGCGCGCAACAGCCACAACAAGGACGGCGAAGCGCCCGCCTCCTGATGCCGATCTCACCTCGAGTCATCGCCCTGCTGGGCTTCGGCGAGGCAGGGTCCGCCATCGCGCGCGGCCTTTGCACCGAGGGTGGCTGGCGCGGCCAGCCGAAACCGGGCGACAATGCGCCTCGCCGCCTGATCGCAATCGACACGGCGCTCGACAAGGATTCGCGCGGCATCGCCCTCGGCAAGGAAGCGCGAGGACTCGATGTCGCGATCGAAGGCACCTACACCGCCGCCCTTTCCGAGGCCGATCTGATCATTTGTGCCGTGCAAGGCGAGCACGCTTTGGAGGCCGCGACAGCGGCCGCACCGCTTCTCAAGAAGGGCGCGCACTACCTCGATCTCTGCACGGTGACCGGCCGCATGTCGGACGACGACCGCACTGCGATCGAGGGCGCAAGTGGACGCTACGTCGACGTCGCGGTCATGGGCGGCTTCTTCAAGCAGGGCATCAAGGCACCGATGCTGGTGGCGGGCGAAGACGCCGCGCCCATGGTCGACTGGATGAACGCCAACGGTTTCGAGGCGAAGCACCTCGGTCCCAAGCCCGGCAGTGCGTCTTCGGTGAAGATGCTGCGCAGTACACTGGTGAAGGGACTTGAGGCGCTGGGCGTCGAATCGTTGGTCGCCGCGCAGCGCCAGGGGATCCTCGAGGAAGTGCTGGGTTGCCTGTCCGATGCCGATTCCATGCCCTTGCGCGACTTCATCGCCATGCTGGTGCAGACCCATGTCGTGCACGCCCATCGCCGCTGGGAAGAGATGGGCCTTGTCGCCGAGACGCTGCGCGAGACGGGTGTCGAGCCGCTGATGACCGAAACCATCGAGCGAAGCCATCGCCGTACGGTCGATGCCGGCATAGCGCCGGCCGACGGCAAGGTGCCAAGCCTGGAAGAGGCACTCGCGATGCTGTCGGAGAAGGTCGTCCGTGGACGGTGAAGTGTCGAACGACGTCTTCGACCGGCTCGTGGCGCTGCTCACGCAAGCCAAGGCGGAGTTCCGCGTGATCGAGCATGAAGCCGAGGGCCGGTCGGCGGCGATCAGCACCATACGCGGCAATCGGCCCGATCAGGCCGCCAAGGCGATGGTGCTCGACGTGCGCGGCGGAGGCGGCGGTCGACGCAGTGTGCTGGCGGTCCTGCCGGGCAATCGCAAGCTCGATTTCAATGCCGTCGCCGCGCTGTTCGAGGCCCGCAAGTGCGGCTTCGCCTCGCCCGAGACGGCGCAGGCGTTGACTGGCTGCGTGATGGGCGCTGTGCCGCCTTTTTCCCTCAACCCCGATCTTGCGATCGTGGTCGAGGAGGATTTGCTCGCCAACGAGACCCTGTTCTTCAATGCGGGTCGCCTCGATCGCTCGATGGAGCTTGCGACCAGGGACTGGCTGGCTGCCGCCCAACCGAGGGTGGCGAAGATCGCTGCGAAAGCGTGACGCAACCAGAGCTTGGCCTTGGAAAGGCCTTTTACAGCATTAGTATAGTGGCCTGATCGTCCCGCATGAGGCCCTTCGCCATGGACCAAAGCTCACCGGCCCCCAAAAACCGCCTCGTCGGCTGGGCCCAGCAGCTGAAACCCACCCTGCTCGCCCTTGGCCTGGTATTGGTCGTGCGGACCGTCGTCGCCGAACCCTACACGGTGCCGTCGCCATCGATGGTGCCGACGCTTCTCGTCGGTGACGAGCTGATCGGCAGCAAGTTCGCCTATGGCTACAGCAAATATTCATCGCCGATCGGCCTGATGCCGGATTTCTCCGGCCGCCTGTTCGAGAGGCCCCCGGAACGTGGCGACGTGATCGTTTTCCGCCTGCCGCGCGATCCGTCGACGACCTATGTGAAACGCCTCATCGGATTGCCTGGCGACCGCATCCAGATGCGCGCAGGTCGGCTCTATATCAACGAAGCGGTCGTTCCCCGCCGCGCCGTCGGTACTTTCGCCAACGACGTCGGCGGCCACATCATTCCCTCCACGCTCTACATGGAGACGCTGCCGAACGGGCGCGAGCACGAGATCGTCGAGATCTCCGACACCGACCACTACGACAACACGCCGGTCTATGTCGTGCCGCCGAAGCACTACTTCATGATGGGCGACAATCGCGACAATTCGCTCGACAGTCGCGTGGCCGAGATGGAGGGCGGCGTCGGCTACGTGCCCGAGGAAAACCTCGTGGCCCGCGCCGATCTCCTGCTGCTGTCGCGCGATCCAGCCGTCACCTGGTTTGACGTGACGCACTGGTCGCATGCCTTTCGTCTCTCCCGTGTGTTCAGTCACGTCGACTGATTCCCGCGGCGAGATCGTCCTAACGTGATTGAGACCTGGAGCTTCGGCCCCGTCAGCGAAGCCGACTTCGAGCCGCTGCTGGCGTTGCGCATCGACGTCATGCGCGAACATCTGGAGCGGGTGTTTCGCTACAAGCCGTCCCGCGCGCGACGCATTTTCCGGGAGCATTTCGATCAACCCGGCCTGCGGCTGATCCTGGTCGCCGGCGAACGCGCCGGTTGCGTGGCCTTCCGCGCCGGCGAGGATGAAATAAAGATCGATTCCTTCTACCTCGCCGCCCGTTACCAGAATCGGGGATTGGGAACGACGATCCTGCGGGTGTTGCTGGCCGAGGCCGATGCGCTCGGCCAGCCAGTGCGACTGGAGGTCTTGCGCGGCAGCCCCGCTGACCGCTTTTATGAGCGGCATGGCTTCGTGAAGCTCAGCGAAGACGACGTCGAGGCTCGCTATGAGCGATCGGCGGCGCCGGCGGAGCGAATGGCCACCTGAAAGGAGTATCCGGTTATGGAGATTGTCATTCCCAGCGTCTCGAATATCGGCCTGTTTGTTGGCGCAGCACTGGTGCTGCTGCTGATCCCGGGCCCTGCCGTGCTCTATATCGTGGCGCGCTCGGCGGAGCAGGGCCGGATTGCCGGCTTCGTCTCAGACCTGGGCATCCATACCGCGACCCTGGTCCATGTCCTTGCGGCAGCCCTCGGCCTCTCGGCGCTGCTCGCCTCCTCCGCGCTCGCCTTCAGCATCGTGAAATACGCAGGCGCGGCCTATCTCATCTGGCTGGGCCTCAAGAAGATTTTCGGCCGCGTCGATACACCGGAAAACGGCGAGGAGCTGCCCCGCCACAGCCACGCACGGCTGTTCCGCGACGGGTTCATTGTCAATCTGCTCAACCCCAAGACGGCGCTGTTCTTCTTCGCCTTCCTGCCGCAGTTCGTCGATCCGGAGCGCGGTCATCTGGCGATGCAGATCGCGTTCCTGGGATTGTTGTTCGCAATCCTGGGCTTCATGACCGACGGCTGCTACGCCCTCCTCGCCAGCACGGCCGGCAAGTGGCTGAAGCGCAGCCGGCGCTATCTCGAGATCGAGCGCTATGTGAGCGGCACGCTGTTCATCGGGCTCGGCCTGACGGCGGTATTCGCCGGCAACCACAAGAAATAGGAACTGGCCGCTGATCTAGTCGCGGCGCAGCAGGAACACCGCCTGCTCGCCGATCAGGTTGGCGACCAGGGGCGGCATGTGGATCGGACGGCTCTTGCTGTTCAGTACGATGGCGCGCTCCACATGAACGCCCATGTCACGGCAGAGCGCGCGGAAGTCGTCGATACTGCAAAGGTGGATGTTGGGCGTGTCGTACCATTTATAGGGCAGCGACACGGTTTGCGGCATGCGCCCGCCGAACACCAGGCGCAGCCGTACCTGCCAATGCGCGAAATTAGGAAACGACACGATCGCCCGCTTGCCCACGCGCAGCATCTGGCGCAGCACCTCGCGTGGCTCCCGCGTGGCCTGTAGCGTCTGGCTCAAGATCACATAGTCGAAAGCATCGTCGGGGTAGTCACCGAGGTCGGTGTCGGCATCGCCCTGGATCACCGAGAGCCCGTTAGCGACGCAGGCATTCACCCCCGCCTGACTCAGCTCCATGCCGCGCGCATCGACACGCTTGAAGCTTGCAAGGTACGCCAGCAGCGAGCCGTCTCCGCAGCCGACATCGAGCGCCCGAGTCTTGGACTCGACCATGTCAGCGATGAGCTGCAGGTCGACGCGAATGGGAGCGGCGTTCACGCCCCCTCTCCCAACCCGCGCACGATCGCGGCGCCCTTGAGGAAGCCTTGCAAGGTGCGAAACATCTCGGGCTCGTCGAGCAGGAAGGCATCGTGCCCCTTGTCGCTTTCGACCTCGACGAAGGAGACGTTGGCCGCGGCGGCATTCAACGCGTGCACGACCTCGCGGCTTTCGCGCGTGGGGAACAGCCAGTCCGAGGTGAAGGACATCAGGCAAAATCGCGTCGGCGTGCCGGTGAAGGCCTTGGCCAGCACCCCGTCATGGGCAGCGGCCAAATCGAAATAGTCCATGGCGCGCGTGATATAGAGATAGGAATTGGCGTCGAAGCGATCGACGAAGGTCGAGCCCTGGTGCCGCAAATAGCTTTCGACCTGGAAGTCGGCGTCGAAACCGAAGCCCAGCGCGTCGCGATCCTGCAGCGAACGGCCGAACTTGCGTTGCAATGCCTGTTCGGAGAGATAGGTGATATGCGCGGTCATGCGCGCCACGGCGAGCCCGCGCGCAGGCACCGTATTGTGTAGGCGGTAGTCGCCGCCTTTCCATTCGGGATCCGCCATGATCGCCTGGCGGCCAACCTCATGAAAGGCGATGTTCTGCGCCGAATGGCGCGCGGCGCAGGCGATCGGCACAGCCGAGAACACCCGCTCGGGATAGCTCGCCGCCCATTCCAGCACTTGCATGCCACCCATCGAGCCGCCGATGACGCAGAACAGGTCGGGGATGCCGAGATGGTCGAGCAGCTCGGCCTGAGCGCGCACCATGTCGGCGATGGTGACGACCGGGAATCGCAGGTTCCACGGCCGGCCGGTCGCGGGATCGTGCGCCATTGGTCCGGTGCTGCCCATGCAGCCGCCCAGCACGTTGGCACAGATGATGAAGTAGCGTGCCGGATCGATCACCTTCCCCGGCCCAACCATGGCGTCCCACCAGCCGGGTTTGCCGGTCACGGGGTGGCGTTCGACGGCGAATTGATCGCCTGTCAGGGCATGGCAAATGAGAATGGCGTTCGACTTGTCGGCGTTCAGTCGGCCATAGGTCTGGTAGGCCATACGATAGGGGCCGAGCTCGACGCCACAATCGAGGCGCAACGGCTTGCGCCGGCCCAGGATCGCCTGGTGACATCGGGCCAGGGCCTTGCGTTCGGCGTCGGTCAGATCGTCCAGCTCGACAGACACGTCTCACTCCCGGCACCTCGGCTTATAGCCGAGGCACAACGAAAAACCCCCGACCGGGAGGGCGGGGGCTTTTCGGCACTCCGACCTTTTAGCGAGGTTTAACGTGGCCGCAAGCCGGTCGGCTCAAATTCCACGGGAGGTTTTATACGAACTGCGCTCCTGCCGTGCAAGCCTTGCGCTGTTGTTTACCTTTACGCCGGGCAGCCGGACGTAGTATCCGCGCTGCTCCCGTTTCTCGTGGCTCCATGGACGCACCCAGTCTCGAAACCCTGCGACAGGAAATCGACGCTATCGATGGCGAGTTGCACGGGCTTATTCGCCGCCGGGCGTCCCTGGTGGGGCAGATCTCCGCGGCCAAGACGGCAGGCGGCCTCGCTATGCGGCCCGGCCGCGAAGCCCAGGTTTTGCGCAAGCGACTTGCGGCGCATGACGGCGCCTTTCCGATCGCCGCCATCTACCGCATGTGGCGCGAGATGATCAGCGCCTTTGCCTTGATGCAGACCAAGAATCTCAGGATCGCAGTCTGCCGGCCAGCCGACCAGCCAGGCTACTGGGACCTCGCCCGCGACCATTTCGGTTGCCAGATCCCCATGGTGGCCTACGAATCTCCGGGGCAGGTGCTGGCCGAAGTGCGGGCGAACCCCGCCACCGTCGGTGTCGTGCCGGCACCGATCGAGGCCGACACCGCCGCCTGGTGGCCACTGCTCGCGGGCGGCGAGGCGACCTTGCCGAACGTGGTGGCGCAGCTGCCGTTCCTGATCATGCCCAATGCGCGGGCGCGCGATATCTCGGCACTGATGCTGGCGCGCATCGAGCCCGAGGAAAGTGGCGACGATCGCGCCCTCCTTGTCCTGCAGGCGCCGTCGGGAATCAGCCGCAACCGAATCGCCGGTGCCCTGGCCAAGGCGGGCCTACCCGCATTCACATCGGCGCTGGACCGGGTCGCGGGCGGCATGCATCACTATTTGCTCGAGCTGCCGGGCGTGATCGCCGATGACGACGAGCGGCTGCGCGGCGTCGAAAAGGCGTTGGAGCTCGACCGTGGCAGTCTGGCCGCGATCGGCGCCTATGCTGTTCCGGCGAGCAGCCGACCCTGATTGCGAAGTAACGGAGAACTGCCATGAGCGCGCCCACACCGCGGCCCGGCATCGCGAAGATCGCGCCCTACGTCCCGGGCAAGGACTCGGTGGATGGCAAGGAACCCATCGCCAAGCTCTCCTCGAACGAAGGTGCGCTGGGTCCCAGTCCCAAGGCCATGGCGGCCTATGCCAAGGCGGCCACGGAACTGCACCGCTATCCCGATGGCGCGGCCGAGAAGCTGCGTAACACACTTGGCCGCCACTATGGGCTTAACCCTGCACGCATCATCTGCGGCACAGGCTCCGACGAGCTGCTCAATCTCCTGGTGCGCGCCTACTGCGGCCCCGGCGATGAGCTGCTGTACAGCCAGTACGGCTTCCTGATGTATCCCATCAACGCACTCGGCGTCGGCGCGACGCCCGTCGCGGCGCCGGAAAAGGATTACCGCACCGACGTCGATGCGATGCTCGCCAAGGTGACGGACAAGACGCGTGTGGTGTGCCTCGCCAATCCGAACAATCCGACGGGGAGCTACATCACCAAGGACGAGGTCCGGCGGCTCCACGCCGGCCTGCCCAAGAACGTCCTGCTGGTGGTCGATGCCGCCTATGCGGAGTACGTGAGCCGCAATGACTACGAATCGGGCGTCGAGCTGGTCGACCGCGCCGAGAACGTCGTCATGACCCGGACCTTCTCCAAGATCTATGGCATGGGCGGCCTCAGGCTCGGCTGGATGTACGGACCCGAGAACGTCATCGACACGATCAGCCGCCTGCGCCAGCCCTTCAACGTCAACCTTGCCGCCCAGATGGCGGGCATCGCGGCGCTGGAGGACATCGCCCATACCGATGCCAGCCGCACCAACAACGACATCTGGCTGCCGTGGTTCAGCGACGCAGTCACCAAGCTCGGCCTGAAGCCCTTGCCGAGCGTCGGCAATTTCCTGCTGGTGGGCTTCGGCTCGGCAAAACGCGCTTCGGCTGCCAACGACTGGCTGATGAACGACGGGCTGATCCCGCGCATGGTTGCCGGCTACGGACTGCCGGAGCATCTGCGCATCACGATCGGCACCGAAGCCGAAATGAAGGCCGTCGCCGACTCGCTCGGCCGCTTCGTCGCTGCCAACAAATGAGCGAAATGTTCGACAAGATCGCGCTCATCGGCATCGGCCTGATCGGCGGCTCGATCGCACTCGCTGCCCGCCGCGCGGGCCTCGCCAAGAAGATCGTGGCCGCGACGCGGCGCGCCGAGACGGCTGAAACGGCCAACCGGCTGAAGCTGGTCGATCATTGCGGCACCGACCTCGCCCAGGCCTGCAAAGACGCGGACCTGGTGATCGTCTGCACGCCAGTGGGCGCCTGCGGGGAGGCGGCCAGGGCGATTGCGCCCACACTCAAGAAAGGCTGCATCGTCTCCGACGTGGGCTCGGTGAAGCAGGCAGTGGTCGAGGCGATGTCGCCGCATCTTCCGGCCGGTGTGCATTTCGTGCCGGCACATCCCGTGGCCGGCACCGAGAATTCTGGTCCGGAGGCGGCCTTTGCCGAGCTGTTCGACGGCCGTTGGACCATCGTGACACCGCTGCCGGAAAGCGACCCCAAGGCGGTCGACAAGCTCGAAGCCTTCTGGAAGGCTCTCGGCAGCCAGGTCGATCGGCTGGATCCCGCGCATCACGACCGCATCCTCGCCATCACCTCGCACCTGCCGCATCTCATCGCCTACACGATCGTCGGCACGGCCGACGACCTCGGTGGCCATCTCAATGCCGAAGTGCTGCGCTTCGCGGCCGGCGGCTTTCGCGACTTCACGCGCATCGCCGCCTCCGATCCGACCATGTGGCGCGATGTGTTCCTGAACAATCGCGACGCCGTGCTCGAGGTGCTGGCCCGTTTCCAGGAGGATCTGTTCTACCTGCAACGTGCCATCCGCTGGGGCGAAGGCGACAAGCTGTTCGACCTCTTCACACGCACCCGCGAAATCCGCCGCGCGTTGATCCACCTCAACCAGGCGTGAGTGCGACGCGTCCGCGCTGGGTTTTCGGCTACGGCTCGCTGATGTGGAACCCGGGCTTCGCCACGCCTGAGACGATCGCGGCGCGCCTGCAGGGCTGGCATCGCGCCTTCTGCATCTACTCCGAGCACTACCGCGGCACGCCCCGGAAACCTGGCCTCATCCTCGGGCTGCTGCCCGGCGGGAGCTGTCGCGGTTTGGCCCATCGTTTGCCGCTGAAGGGCTACGACGAGGTCCGGCGATATCTGCGGGTTCGCGAGATCGACAATGACGGGGTCTACGAAGAAGAGGTCCGGCCGATCCATCTTGCCGACGGCCGCACGGTCGATGCGCTCGTCTATCTCGCCGATCGCAAGCATCGGCAGTTTGCCGGCAAGCTAGCGCCAGCGAAGGCGCTTCGCCTCATCCGCCAGGGCAATGGCGCCACCGGCAGCAATCTTGACTATGTGCGCAATACGCTGACGCACCTGGTCGCGCTTGGCCTGCGCGACCCCAATCTCGAGGAACTCGCCCGCCGAGCCGAGGCTCGGCCGCGACGTTAGCGGTCGACGCCATCCTTGAAGATGGCATTGATGATGAAACGCCACTCGTCGCGCGCCTGCTCCGCCGTAAGGCCGAGCCGCTCGCGCAACACGATCCAGCTCTCCGGCGCCAGCACCGCAGCGAGTGCGTTGAGCGTGCGCTCGCGCTTCTCGCCCTGCAGGGCCGTCAGCTCCTGGCCAAACGATTGGGCGATCTGCGCGCGATTGTCCGCGTAGATCTCCGTCGTCTTGTCCGCGGCTTCCTTCGAGCGACGGCACAGCGTCTCGACGAAGGTCCACATGGGGCGCAGCGCTTCGTAGCGCCCGGCCCGGTTGCTGACGACCGTCGAAATCCTCTCATCGAGCGGCTTGCGGGCTTCAGCATCCGCACTGCTGGATTTCCATCCGCCCAAGGCACGTCCCAGCACGGCGACATAGAGTTCAGCCGTGTCGGCGAAGTGCTGGAAGACGGTGCGCGCGGAGACGCCCGCAAGCTTGGCGATATCGCGCACGATCGGCGCGACCTCTCCCTCCATCGCAAGAGTCATTGTCGATGACACGATGGCCTCGCGTGTGCGGGCAACGCGATCGCCGCGGCCAGCATGCTGAACCTGAGGCGCCTGAACCGACGGTTCCAGTTCCATACTCTGCATCCCTTGTAAGTAGTCTCTCGTGTCGCGGCAGAGAGACATAATTTTTCAGTTGTCGGCCGATCAACCTCACAATCGATAAAACAATTGTGGTCCGCCGCCAATACTAAGGCGACGAATGGGTTATCATTTTGTCCGCCGTAAGCATTTCGTAAGCTAAGAGCACCACATGAAAGATGTAAGTATTTCAGCGGCCTCGCTCGCCGCCCAGGCGATGGGATGGGTCGATCCCGTCACCAAGGCCGTCGTGCCGCCGATCCACATGTCGAGCACGTACCAGCGCGACACAGACAACAACTATAGCTCAGGACGCATCTACGCCCGCGCGGATAACCCAACCTTCGATCAGGTCGAGGCGACTCTCGCCGCGCTAGAAGGTGGTTCCAAAGCGCTGGTTTTCTCCTCGGGCATGAGCGCCGCCTGCGCCTGTTTCCTGGCATGGTCGCCGGGCGATCACATTATCGTGCCCAAGGTAATGTACTGGTCGCTGCGCAACTGGCTTGCGACCTTTGCCACCCACTGGGGCCTCAAGATCGATTTCGTGGATGCCGATCGAACGGATGCCATCGCCGCAGCCGTCCGGCCGGGAGCGACCAAGCTCATCTGGCTCGAGACTCCGGCCAATCCGACATGGAGCATCAGCGACATCGCTGCCGTCGCCGAGATTGCCCACAAAGCCGGCGCCCTGTTGGCCATCGATTCGACCGTGGCGACGCCGGTGCTGACGCGCCCCATCGAGCTTGGCGCCGATATCGTCATGCACTCGGCAACGAAGTATCTGAACGGACACTCCGACATCATCGCCGGCGCCCTGATCGGCGCCCGCGACGACGCGCATTGGGCGAAGCTGCGGGCAATCCGGGCTCAACTCGGCACGATCCTGGGCCAGACGGAGGCTTGGCTGCTGATGCGAGGCATCCGCACCCTCTTTCCGCGCGTGCAGTGGGCCTGCCGCTCGGCGCAATCGCTGGCCGAACGTTTCGCCGGCCATCCGATGGTAGCAGCCGTGCTCTATCCCGGCCTCGCCTCCTTTCCCGGCCATACCATTGCGGCCAGGCAAATGCGCGGCGGTTTCGGCGGCATGCTGTCGATCCGGGTGAAAGGCGGCGAACGCGCCGCGATCGCCACGGCGGCCCGCGTCGACCTGTGGAAGCGGGCAACGTCACTGGGCGGTGTCGAAAGCCTGATCGAGCATCGCGCCAGCGTCGAGGGACCGGGCACACCCTGTCCGCCGGACTTGCTGCGACTCTCGGTCGGCGTCGAAGACAGCAGCGATCTTTTCAACGATCTCGACCAGGCATTGCGCCGCGCGCACAACGCTTAAGTCACGTCAGCGCGAACCCCTCGCGCAACGGATCGTCAGGATCGAAGCGAAAGCGGCCCTCGCCAGTGAAGTACGCGCGGCCGCCCACTTCCACGGTGACGGCCTTGCGTGACGCCACGGATGCAGCCTCGCGCAGGGCGCAGCCAGTGAAGACCGCGCCCGTACAGCTTTCGAACTGGCGCCGCTCGCCGAGCCTCGCCTGCCGGCGCGCAACCTGCAGGGCCATCCGTGCGCTCACGCCACTGCCGGTGGGACTGCGATCGATCTGCCGACCGGCAAAGATGCAGACATTGCGGCTGGGCCTGTCCTCGCCCTCACTGCCGTCGGTCAGAATGGTGCCGTAGAGGAAAGCCAGGTCGGGCTCGTCCGAATGGTCGATCGGTATGGTCTGAGCGGCCGCGTGCGCGATC
>Ga0081455_10001071_pt1 | contig 34456 bp, 30 predicted proteins | sample TabmetS3T2R1_FD_70207 | JGI IMG/M metagenome (GOLD analysis project Ga0081455, IMG submission 70207) | Tabebuia heterophylla rhizosphere microbial communities from the University of Puerto Rico - S3T2R1 | ecosystem: Host-associated > Plants > Roots > Rhizosphere ...
CGGCACGTGGGGCGCACTGACGCTCCTGCGCGAGGCAACGCGCCCGCGCTTCACGTCCGCCGAGGTGCGCTTCGTCGCGTCGCTCGGTGGGCTCCTCGCCGACGGCCTCCGCTCGGCCCTGCTCTTCCGCAAGGCGAGCGCCGAGACCGATGGCGAGGGTCGCGCGCTCGACGACACGGGTGTCCTCGTGCTCGCCCCCGACCGCCGCGTCGAGATGACCAACCGAGCGGCTGACCGCTGGCTCGAGGAGCTGCGAGCCCCCGGCCGCAGACCCGGCGGGCAGCTCCCGATCGTGATCCACGCCGTCGCCGGCCGGGCGCGGTGCAACGCCGCCGGCTCGACCACCGATGTGGCCGTGGCCCGAGTCCGCACTCGCGGCGGGCGGTGGGTGACCGTGCGGGGGTCGGTCCTCGGCGACGACCCCGGATCACCGGTCGTCGTGCTCCTCGAGCCGTCGCGCCCGCCCGAGCTCGCGCCGATCATCGCCGACACCTACGGCCTCACTGAGCGCGAGCGACACATCACCGAGCTCGTGGCACGGGGCTACTCGACGAACGAGATCGCCGAGCGACTCCATCTTGCGGCGTACACCGTGCAGGACCACCTGAAGTCGGTGTTCGCGAAGACCGGCACCCACAACCGCCGCGACCTGCTCGCCCGCCTCCTCCCCCGCCTCGCGATCGCCGACCGCGCCAGCCTCGACGACCGCTACCTCGTCATCCGCGGCGACCTCAACACGTACAAGATCCACCTGGGCTCCGGCAACATCCTCACCAGCCCCGCCAACCGCTACATCTGCATCGTCCCCAAACAGCTACGCGACAAGGCCGGCCCCCTCTTCCTCCCCTTCGAAGGCGACACCACCCTCACCCTCATCCTCAGCAAAGCCCTCCTCCTCACCCGCGACACCCACATCACCGACCCCACCATCACCCCCCAACTCCGCTGAGCATGTCGCCGCCGGGCGGGCAGTAGGGCCGTCCCGCCCGGTGGGGTGGGGCCTTCGGCTCTGGGCGGTGCGGGGGGTGGGGCGGAGGGTCGGGGCATGACAACCGACGAGATCGCCACCATCGACGTGACAGCGCGGGGTGTGCCCGGTGCGGACGTGACGGGGTACGCGCTGGAGAAGATCCGGACGCTCGGGCGGTACGCCTGCGAGCCGGTGCTGTACGGGCGGGTGCGGGTGCTGCACCTGGCGGACCCGGCGGTGCGGCACCGCTTCGTCGCCCGCGGCAGCCTGGATGTGAACGGGCACCCGGTGCACGCCGAGGTCGCCGCCGACAGCGCGACCGCCGCGATCGACGTGCTGCACGACGTACTGCGCTGCCGCCTGGAGCGGTTGGCCCGCGGCTGGGGCGACCTGCGCGCCACCCGCGCCACCCAACGACCCCGCGCCCACGCGAGCTGACACAGGCCGGGAGGGATTCCCATGTACGCACACCTCACCGAAGCGCGGGCGGCTCACGCCCCGGCGGACCCGGTCAGCACCATCATGTCCACCCCGGTGGCGGAGATCTCGGCCCGCGCCAGCCTGGCGCAGGTCGCCGAGACCCTGGCCGCGGCTGAGGTCGGCGCGCTGGTCGTGGTCGACGGAACCACGGTCCTCGGCGTGCTCTCCGAGCGGGACCTGGTACGCGCGCTGGCCGACGGCGGCGACCAGGACGTACTGACCGCCGCCGACCTGGTCTCGCCGGAGACCGTCTGGGCCACGCCGGCCGACACCATCAGCGCGGTCGCCGACCTGATGGCCGAGGCCGAGGTCCGGCACATCCCGCTGCGCGCCGGCGGACACCCCGTCGGGATGGTCTCCATCCGCGACGTTCTGCAGGTGCTCAGGACCCACTGAGGGAGCGATCATGGCCAAGGAGATCAGCACGCGCATCGGCATCAACGGCTTCGGGCGCATCGGCCGGGCGTTCTACCGGATCGCCCGCGAGCGCGACGACCTCGAGGTGGTGGCGGTCAACGACCTGGTCAGCCCGGCCGCGCTGGCCCACCTGCTGGCCTTCGACTCGGTGTACGGCCGGCTCGGCGCGCAGGTCAGCACGGCGGGCCAGGAGATCCTGGTGGACGGCGTACCGCTGCGGGTGAGCGCCGAGCGGGACCCGGCGGACCTGGACTGGGCCGCGCTCGGGGTGGACATCGTCATCGAATCCACCGGACGGTTCCGCACCCGGGAGGAGGCCGCGCGGCACCTCAAGGCCGGTGCCCGCAAGGTACTGCTGTCCGCGCCGGGCAAGCAGGTCGACCTGACCGTGGTGCTGGGCGTCAACGAGCAGGCGTACGACCCGCTGGCGCACGACGTCGTCTCCAACGCCTCCTGCACCACCAACTGCGTGGCGCCGATGGCGAAGGTGCTGGACGCGGCGTTCGGCATCGACCGGGGCCTGATGACCACGATCCACGCCTACACCGGCGACCAGCAGCTCATCGACGCCCCGCACAAGGACCCGCGGCGGGCCCGCTCGGCGGCGGTGAACATCGTGCCCACCAGCACCGGCGCGGCCCGCGCCACCGGCACCGTGCTGCCCCGGCTGGAGGGCCGGCTGGACGGCGCGGCGGTACGCGTACCGGTGCCGGACGGCTCGCTGACCGACCTGACCGTCCTACTGTCCGACGATGTGACCGCCGTCGAGGTGAACGCGGCCTTCCGCCGCGCCGCCGAGTCCGGCCCGCTGGCCGGCTACCTGGAGTACAGCACCGACCCGCTGGTCTCCACCGACGTCATCGGCAACCCCGCCTCCTGCGTCTTCGACGCCGGCCTCACCATGGCCGCCGGCCGGCTGGTCAAGGTCTTCGGCTGGTACGACAACGAATGGGGGTACGCCAGCCGCCTGGTCGACCTGGCCGCGTACGTGGCCGAACGCATGTCATAGCAGTCCCTGTCACAGCAGTACGGGGCCCCGCCGGCGGTAGGCCGGCGGCGCCCCGTACCGATCAGCACACTCAGAACTCGAACACCAGGCGGGCCGGCACCTGGCCGCCCAGCACCTCGCCGATGCAGGCGTTCACCTCATCGAGCTTGCGGCTGTCCGCGATCACCCTGGTACGCCCGGCCCGGTGCAGCTCGAACACCTCGGCCAGATCCTGCCGGGTGCCGACGATGGAACCGATGACCGAGATGCCGCCAAGCACCAGGTCGAAGATGGGCACCGGCAGGTTGCCGTCGGCGGGCAGGCCCACGCACACCAGCCGGCCGCCGCGCCGCAGGCTCTCGAACGCCTGCTGGAACGAGCGCGGCGAGGCGGCCAGCGCGACCGCGACATCGGCCCCGCCGGCGTCCTGGATGGCCCGCACCGGGTCGCTGGTCGCCGCGTTGACGGTGTGGTCGGCGCCCAGCCGTACGGCCAGGTCCAGCTTGTCCGGCACGATGTCGACCGCGGTCACGAACGCCCCGGCGATCCGGGCGTACTGCACCGCGAGGTGCCCCAGGCCACCCATCCCGAAGATCGCGACCCGCTCGGCCGGCCGCACGCCGGCCACCTTCAGCGCCTTGTACGTCGTGACGCCGGCGCAGGTCAACGGCGCCGCGTCGAAGGCGGTCACGCCGTCCGGCACCGGCACCACGTACCGGCCGTCGGCCACCGCGTACTCGGCGTACGCGCCGTCGACCGAGTAGCCGCTGTTGGCCTGGTGCGCGCACAGCGTCTCCCGGCCGGAGACGCAGTACTCGCAGCGCCCGCAGGCCGAGCCCAGCCACGGGATGGCCACCCGCTCGCCGGGCATCCGGCCGTGATCGCCGGGGCCGACCCGCTCGACGATGCCGACGCCCTCGTGGCCCGGGGTGAACGGCAGGCTCGGCTTGACCGGCCAGTCCCCCCGCGCGGCGTGGATGTCGGTGTGGCACAGGCCGCTGGCCTCCATGCGTACCAGCACCTGGTTCGGGCCCGGCTCGGGTACCGGCACCTCGCGTATCTCCAGCGGCGCCCCGAACGCCGTCACCACCGCAGCCTTCATCGCTCGCTCCTCCGTCCGGCACGTATGTCCGCCGGGAGCACACCGCCACCGGCCCGCCGCCGGGCAGGGCCGCAAGGCCTCCCCGTCCCGGGACCGACGACCCACCCCGGGCGGCGCCCTGGCCACTTCGGGACCATCGGCCCGGGCTGCCCGGGGCGGCCAGCCCTGCCCGCGGCACGCTGGCAGGGGTGGACTCGAGGGCAGGAGGGCGAGGCGGGAGGACACGCGATGGCTGAGGCGGCGGTCCCGAAGGGGCGCGTACGCGGCCGGCGGGTGAAGCCGGTGCCGGAACGGGCCGGGCAGCCGCTGCGGTTCGTGCCGCGACCGGGACCGGCACCCGGCGTGGCACTGCTGGAGCTGTCCGGCGCCCTGGACGAGCACGGGCTGCGCGAGGCCGGTGACGCCATCACCGCCGCCCTGGCCGGCCACCCCACCCTGGTCCTGCTCTCCCTGACCGGCGTCACCAAGCTGGACGGCGCCGGCGTGGTCCTGCTGACCGCGATGTGCACACACGCCACCCACGCCGGCGTACCGGTCTCCATCGTGGACACCAAGCGACGCCTGCGCCGCCGGCCCGCAGTGACCGCGGCACTGGCGGTCTACCCGAGCGTCTCGGCCGCGCTGCGCCGCCGCCAGCGCTTCCGCTAGCCGCCGCTGCCGCTGGAGCGGAAGTCCCGCCGCGGCGGGACCCTCGGCCCTGGGGCGGGTCCGCGGAGCGGCGGTACGACTGGGGCCAACCCGCACGCAGGCGGGACGAGGCGCGGAGGCGCGATGTACGAGGTGCGTATCCACGGCCGCGGTGGCCAGGGCGTGGTCACCGCGGCGGAACTGCTGTCGGTCGCCGCCTTCGAGCAGGGCCGGTACGCCCAGGCGTTCCCGAGCTTCGGCTCCGAACGCACCGGCGCGCCGGTGGTGGCGTACTGCCGGATCAGCGACGCGCCGATCCGTACCCGGGAGCCGGTCGAGCAGGCCGACGCGGTGCTGGTGCAGGACACCACGCTGCTCGGCCTGCCGGGCGTGCTGGACGGGCTGCGGTCCGGCGGCACGGTGCTGGTCAACTCCCCGCGTACGCCCGCGGAGCTGGGGTTGGCGGCGCGCGGTCCCGGCCGGCTGCTGACCGTGCCGGCCACCGGGATCGCCGAGCGGCACCTGGGCCGGCCGCTGCCGAACGCGGCGCTGCTCGGCGGGCTGGCCGCGGTGTGCCCGCTGGTCGCCATCGAGGCGGTGGCCGCGGCGATCGGGACGCGGTTCACCGGTGCGGTGGCCGCCGCCAACCAGGCCGCCGCGCGGGAGGCGTACACGGTCGTACGGGAGGAGCTGTCCGATGTTGCGGCAGGTTGAGGGCTCGCAGGCGGTGGCCGAGGCGGTGGCGCGCTGCCGCCCGCAGGTGGTGTGCGCGTACCCGATCTCGCCGCAGACCCACATCGTCGAGGCGCTGTCCCGGCTGGTCCGCGGCGGCGCGCTGCTCGGCTGCGAGTACGTCAACGTCGAGTCGGAGTTCGCCGCGCTGTCGGTGGCGATCGGCGCCAGCGCGACCGGCGCGCGCGCCTACACGGCGACCGCCAGCCAGGGCCTGCTGTTCATGGCCGAGGCGCTCTACAACGCCGCCGGGCTCGGCCTGCCGATCGTGATGACGGTGGCCAACCGGGCCATCGGCGCGCCGATCAACATCTGGAACGACCACAGCGACGCGATGAGCCAGCGCGACAGCGGGTGGTTGCAGCTGTACGCCGCCGACAACCAGGAGGCCGCGGACCTGCACGTCCAGGCGTTCCGGATCGCCGAGGAGCTGTCGGTGCCGGTGATGGTGTGCATGGACGGGTTCGTGCTCACCCACGCCGTCGAGCGGCTGGACGTACCCGAACAGTCCACTGTGGACTCCTTCCTGCCGCCGTACCGGCCGCGCCAGGTGCTCGACCCGGAGCACCCGGTCACCATCGGCGCGCTGGTCGGCCCGGAGGCGTTCACCGAGGTGAAATACCTTGCGTACCGGGCGCAGCAGGCCGCGCTGGAGCTGATCCCCGCCGTCGCGGCGGACTTCCGGGACCGCTTCGGGCGGGACTCCGGCGGCCTGCTGCACGGGTACGACCTCGCTGGCGCGGACACCGTCGTGATCGCTCTCGGATCGGTGCTCGGCACGCTGCGCGACGCGGTGGCCGAGCTTCGGGCCGAGGGCGCCGCCCGGGTGGGCGTACTCGGGCTGACCGCGTTCCGGCCGTTCCCGGCGGCGGCCATCCGGGCGGCGGTTGCCGGCGCCGGGCGGGTCGTCGTGCTGGACCGGGCGCTGGCGGTCGGCGGCACCGGCGGCGTCGTGGGTACGGAGGTCCGCGCGGCGCTCGGCGGCGCCGTGCCGGTGCACGAGGTGATCGCCGGGCTGGGCGGCCGGCCGGTACGCGCGCGGTCGCTGCGCCAACTGCTCACCGACGGCAACCTGCCCCCGTTCAGCTTCCTCGACCTGGATCACGCCGCAATCGAGCACTGAGGAGGCCGCCGTGCCGTACCAGTCGATCCCGTTCTTCCAGACCGGCAGCCTGGTGGTCGGCAACCGCCTGCTGGACCCCGACCAGCGCGCGGTGCAGGCCGGCACCGACCGGCGCAACGCGATCACCTCGGGCCACCGCGCCTGCCAGGGCTGCGGCGAGGCGCTGGCCGCCCGGTACGTGCTCGACACCGCCTGGCGCGCGGCCGGCGGGAAGCTGCTGGTGGCCAACGCGACCGGCTGCCTGGAGGTGTTCTCCACCCCGTACCCGGAGAGTTCCTGGCAGCTGCCCTGGCTGCACTCGCTGTTCGGCAACACCGCCGCGGTCGGTACCGGCATCGCCGCGGCCCTGCGCGCCGCCGGCCGGGACGACCTGCGGGTGCTGGCGCAGGCCGGCGACGGCGGCACCGTGGACATCGGGTTCGGCTGCCTGTCCGGGATGTTCGAACGCGGCGACGACGTGCTGTCCGTCTGCTACGACAACGAGGCGTACATGAACACCGGTGTGCAGCGGTCCGGCGCCACCCCGCCGGCCGCGCGGACCGCGACGACCGAGGCCATCGGCCCGGATCCGGGCAACGTCTTCGGGCAGGGCAAGGACCTGCCCCGGCTGGCCCTGGCGCACGACATCCCGTACGTCGCCACCGCGACCGTCGCCGACCTGCGCGACCTGGAGGCCAAGGTCACCGCCGCGATGGCGGTCCGCGGCGCGCGGTACCTGCACGTGCTGGTGCCCTGCCCGCTCGGCTGGGGCAGCGCCGCCGACCAGACCATCGCGCTGGCCCGGCTGGCCACCGAGTGCGGGCTGTTCCCGGTCTTCGAGGGCGCCCGCGGCGAGGTCACCGCGGTACGCCCGATCCGCCGGCAGGTGCCGGTCGAGGAGTACCTGCGGCCGCAGAAGCGGTACGCCCACCTGTTCGCCGACCCGCCCCGTACCGATGTCATCGCCCGGCTGCAGGCGCTGGCCGACCGCAACATCCGGCGCTACCGGTTGCTGGAGGAATGATGGACACCACCCCGTTCGCGATCACGCTGCGCCCAGCCTCCAGCCTGGCCAACCACACCGGCGCCTGGCGCACCCGCCGGCCGGTCTACCGCGACCTGCTGCCACCGTGCAACGACGCCTGCCCGGCCGGGGAGAACGTGCAGGCCTGGCTGTACGCCGCCGAGGATGGCGGGTACGAGCAGGCCTGGCGGCGGCTGATGGCCGACAACCCGCTGCCGGCCGTACTCGGGCGGGTCTGCTATCACCCGTGCGAGACCGCCTGCAACCGCGGGCAACTGGACGAGGCGGTCGGCATCAACTCGGTCGAGCGGTTCCTCGGCGACCTGGCCATCCGCGAGGGCTGGCAGGTCGAGGTGACCGCACCGCCGTCGGGGAAGCGGGTGCTCGTGGTCGGCTCCGGGCCGGCCGGCCTGTCCGCCGCGTACCACCTGCGCCTGCTCGGGCACGAGGTCAGCATGTACGACGCCGAGCCCGAACCCGGCGGCATGATGCGGTACGGCATCCCGGCGTACCGGCTGCCCCGCGACGTGCTGGACATCGAGATCCAGCGCATCCTCGACCTCGGCGTCGCCTTCGAACCCGACCACCCGGTACGCGACGTGCTCGCGGCCCAGCGTGCGGGCGGGTTCGACGCGGTGTTCCTGGCCGTCGGGGCACACCTGTCCCGCCGGGCGTACCTGCCGGCCGGGTCGGCCGCGCGGGTGCTGGACGCGATCGCGGTGCTGCACCAGGTCGCCGAGGGCGACGAGCCGCCGCAGCTGGGCCGCCGGGTGGTCGTCTACGGCGGCGGGAACACGGCCGTGGACGCTGCCCGCACCGCTCGGCGGCTGGGCGCGAGCGACGCGCTGATCGTCTACCGCCGCACCCGCGAGCGGATGCCCGCCCACGAGGAGGAGATGGCCGAGGCGGAGGCTGAGGGCGTACGGGTGCGGTGGCTGTCCACCATCGCCGCCGCCGGGGACGGCACCGTGACCGTGGAGCGGATGGCGCTGGACGGGGCGGGATTCCCGCAGCCGACCGGCGAGTTCGAGGAGCTGGCCGCCGACTCGGTGCTGCTGGCGCTGGGCCAGGACAGCGACCTGTCGCTGCTGGACGGCGTCGACGGGCTGGGCGTGGAGCACGGCCTGGTCCCGGTCGGGCCGGACATGATGACCGGCCACCCGGGCATCTTCGCCGGCGGCGACATGGTGCCCGCCGAGCGTACGGTCGCGGTGAGCGTCGGGCACGGCAAGCGGGCCGCACGGCACATCGACGCCTGGCTGCGCGGCGGGGCCCGCGCGGGGGCCGAGCGGCACGCGGTGGCCGGCTATGACCGGCTGAACACCTGGTACTACAGCGACGCCCCGCACGCCGTACGCCCCCGGCTGGAGGCCGCTCGCCGCGCCTCCACCTTCGACGAGGTGGTCTGCGGCCTGGACGAGGAAACCGCACAGTACGAGGCGCGCCGCTGCCTGTCCTGCGGCAACTGCTTCGAGTGCGACAACTGCTACGGCGTCTGCCCGGACAACGCTGTCATCAAGCTCGGTCCCGGCAACCGGTACGAGATCGACCTCGACTACTGCAAGGGCTGCGGCATCTGCGCCACCGAGTGCCCCGTCGGCGCCATCGACATGACCCCCGAACCCACGTGAGCTGACTGGAGTCCGACATGCGCACCGTCATGGAAGCCGCGCCGATCGAGATCACCGTGGCGGCCCTGCTCCCGGCAGGACCACGACACCGAACGCGTCGAGCAGGTACTGCTCCTCCTCCGCGCGCTGCTGGCTCGCGGACAACCACCCGCCTTCGAGCGCACGTGCCCCGCTGCGGAACCAGTCACTGCCGCGCTTGACGAACCCGCGCACGGCCCAACCACCGGCCCGTGCCAGCACCGAGGTCACCGCCGCCAGCGAGCCGGCCCAGTCGAAATCCGCCCGACGCATCGCACCGTCCACAAAGGACACGTAGCCGAGGTAGCACCGCTCGATCCCGCCCGGCAGCCCCAGGGCCCAGTCCGCGGCGGCCGCCACCACAGCCCCGTGCTCCACCGGCCCGACCGCCCAGCGGCCAAGCGCGTGGCCGGGCCACGGCGGCAGCAACGTGCCCCGTACCGCCAGGCGGCACTCCATGAACGGCGCCGGAGCCATCGCCTGGACCACCGGCGGGTCGACCGAGCCGAACAACTCGATCCAGCCGCCGTGGACCCGGCCCGGTCAAGTTCGGCCAGCATCGCCGGCAGGCGCTCCGCAAGGCCCCAGGTCTCCACGTGCACCGCCGGGCCGGCCACGGTGGGCATCACCCCGTACCCGAAGCTGGGGTCGCCCGCGGCCGCGCGCTCGCCCTCGGCCAGCAGCGCCGTACGGACCCGCTCCACCGCCGTCTCCAGAGGCAGGCGGGTCCGCACCAGGAACTGCACCGTGTCGCCCTCACGGTCCTCGTCCAGGTGGAGCCCGCGTCACCCGTTCGATCCGGGTCCATCGTCCCGGGCGTTGCGGTCCTCCGGCCCTGCCCGGCGCGGTGCCCCCGGCGGGACGCTGTGGGTGTCAGCGACAGAACCCCCTCGCAAGGAGGCAGACCATGGTCGCCATCCAAGAACCGCTGGTCGAGGGTGGCCGTGCCCCGTCGACCAGGCGTACCGCGGTGGACTACGTCTGGGCCGCGGCCCGGATCAGCCTCGGCTGGATCTTCCTGTGGGCCTTCCTGGACAAGCTGTTCGGCCTCGGCCACGCGACCCCGTCGGCCCGCGCCTGGATCAACGGCGGGCACCCGACCAAGGGCTTCCTGGCCAACGCCACCGGCCCGTTCAAGGGCGTCTTCCACGACATGGCAGGCAACGCCTTCTGGGACTGGCTGTTCATGCTCGGCCTTGCCGGCATCGGCGTCGCGCTGATCCTCGGCATCGGCATGCGCATCGCCACGATCAGCGGCGTGATCATGCTCGTCCTGATGTGGGCCGCCGAGCTGCCCTCGGCGAACAACATCTTCATGGACGACCACATCATCTACGCCATCGTCCTGATCGGCCTGCTCATGGTCGGCGCCGGCCGCACCCTCGGGTTCGGCACAGCGTGGACCCGCACCGCCCTCGTACGGCGCTTCCGCTGGCTCGCCTGACCGCGAACCATCCCGTGAGAAGGGCACTCCGATGGCCGCCACCGACCAGAGCCTGACCGGCATCGAGCACGCGCTGTACGGCGCGGTCCGGGCGGCCCGGCTTGCCCCCTCACTGCACAACGCCCAACCCTGGCGGTGGCGGATCGCCGGCCGGCTCGCCGAGCTGTACGCCGACACCACCCGCGCGCTGCCGGTGGCCGACCCGCTGGGCCGCGAGCTGCGGATCTCCTGCGGCGCCGCCCTGGAGCACGCCCGCATCGCGCTGGCCGCCGCCGGCTGGCACGTCCTGACCACCCGGCTCCCTGACCCGAGCCGGCCCCACCTGCTGGCCTGCCTGCACCTGGCCGGCCCGCTGGACCCGGACATCGGGAGCCTGCGGTTGGCCGCGGCGCTCCCGCGCAGGCGTACCGACCGCCGCCCGTACGCGCGCCGCGAGGTACCGGCCTGCGCGCACCAGGCACTGGTCGACGCCGCGCTGCACCACGACGCCGGCCTGGTCGTGGTGCACACGCCCGACCAGCGCATCGACCTGGCCGTCCTGGCCAACCGGGCCGCGCTCATCCAGGACAGCGAGCCGGCGTACCGGGCGGAGCTGGCGCGCTGGACCGGCACCCGACCCGACGCCGCCGGGGTCGTCCCCGAAGCGGTCCCGGACCTGGCGGCCCGGCACGGCGACGTACCGCTGCGGGACTGGACGCTCAGCCACGACGGCACGCTGCGGACCCCGAAGGGCGTCTACGAGCAGCCGATGTGGACCCTGCTGGCCACCGACGCCGACGGCCCGGTCGACCAGCTGCGGGCCGGTGAGGCGCTGGCCCGGGTGCTGCTCACCGCGACCGCCCTGGGCCTGGCCGCCAACGTACAGTCCCAACCCGTCGAGGTCCCCGCCGTCCGGGCCCAACTCGAGCGCTGGCTGCTGGCCAGCCTCGGCCACCCCCAGGCCCTCATCAGGCTGGGCTGGCCCAACCCCGCCACGCCGCCGCTGCCCGCCACCCCCCGGCGTGCCCTCACCGACATCCTGACCACAACCTGACCGGACAGTACGGCTGGATGCAGGGTGCCGTATCGGCGCAGCCCGGAGCGGGGACTGGTTCGAGTTCGGTCGAGTGGCTTATGGGCGTGTCCACGGACTGATCACGTCCGGGCCGCTGTCTGACCGTAGTCGCAGCCGGAACTGGTCGCCGCCAACTGCCTGGTCTGCTTCGGCGCCGGAACTACCTAGACCGCGGCACACCTTCCACAATTCCTACCAACTGCAGCGGCAGCCCACAGCAAGAAACCGCCGATGTCACGCCAGCTCATTGAGCTGCGGGTGTGGGCCGCGACGCCAGCGTCGCGGCCCACACTGTGTAGTCCGTCCTCACCCAGACACCTGCCTAGCGGGCGCCTGCCTGCCCCCGTAGGACGGACCTCAGGATTAACAGTTGCGGACGCTGAAAACGTGTGTCCAGTCGCCGCTGCGGTCCGAGCTGTGAGCGGGGGGTGTCGTGAAGATCAGGTTGCCCGCGGAGTTGTACATACGCGCCCTGACGCCGGTCGTCTGGTTGTTGTCCCACGAGCCGTTGCCAACCCAGGGAATGGAGTACCTGCCGCACGAGAACATGTCGATTGTGCTCCCGGTGAAGCCCGTGCCGCTGTAGGCGCAGAAATGGTGGAACGCCGCGCCATTGTGCGTGCACGCCGACGCGGCCGGCGACACCGTCGATGCCTGCCCGAGTTGGCGTGGCTGCCGTTCGCCCGGGATAGCGACGAGAATTACCCCTCGCCCGTCGAGATCGATCCGGTTCGGGCCGACCTGCGTGCCACCGGTAACTGCGACGTACCGATCCACTTCGGCCTGCAGCGCGACGCTCTGCGGCGCACTCAACTCGCCCGCAAGAACGTGCTGCGTGCCGGTCCCGGCGTGAATCCGATCGGCGTTCGCGGGTGCGGCGGCGATCACCGCGGCGGCGACGGCGGCGAACCCTGCCGCGGTGGCCACCATTGAGCGGCCGATACGTGGTGTTGCCAGATGCATGACTCTTCCTCATCTCGTAGTGCGACCCACTAGTCGCTGGATGCCAGCATTCATACCTTCGTTGGATTGTTTGGTGTCGGACCATCCGCGGCCGGACAACAACGTCCGGACAATTACCTGTCGCTTTGGTACGACCGGTTCGCGCTCAGGTCCGCGCACCCCGCCTGGGCTGTCTGGACCGGTTGTCAGGCTTCGGGAGCTCCGGTCCGGACAATTGCCTACCGGACAACCTTCCGGGTGATTCGACTGCCGTGCGGGATTGGGACGGGCTAGGTTGGGGTTGTGGGTAGACCCGAACGCGATATCGATGGGTCGGCCGGTCCGGTGCAGCGTTTCGCGGTGGCACTTCGCACACTGCGGGACAGTGCCGGCAGGCCGAGCTACCGGCGGATGAGCCAGATTGCGCACTATTCAGTGACGACCTTGTCTGACGCTGCCGGGGGTGAGCTCTTCCCTTCGCTGCCGGTGACGTTGGCATATGTGACAGCGTGCGGCGGGGATACCGCGGAATGGGAGAAGCGGTGGCGCTCGACGGAAGCTGAGACAAGAGCGCAGGCGGCCGCCGACAATCGCGGCGATGACGATACATCGTGCCCGTATGTGGGCTTGGCCGCGTTCCAGACCGCTGATGCGGAGCGGTTCTTCGGGCGGGACCGCGTGACGGACGACCTGTTGGTTCGGGTGGGCGAACACAGGTTCCTGGGGGTCTTCGGACCGTCCGGCTCAGGGAAGTCCTCGGTGCTTCGCGCCGGTCTTGCCGCGCGTGCCGCCACACAGGGGGTGGCCGGCAACGGCGGTCAACCCGTGCTGGTGCTGACCCCCGGGCCGCACCCGCTGGAGGAGTGCGCCGTCGTCCTGGCTGCCGAGTCCGGCGCATCCGCGGCCGTCGTACGTACGGAGCTGGCCTCCGCGACAGAGTCCCTGCACCTGCGCATCAGGCAGTTTCTGGCCGCTGCGCCGGACGGGGTCGAACTGCTGCTGATCGTCGATCAGTTCGAGGAGGTGTTCACCCTCTGCACCAGTCATGTCGAGCGCGACGCCTTCATCGCCGCCTTGTTGTATGCCGCCACCACCGCCACCAGCCGCACGCGAGTGGTCGTGGGAGTTCGCGCTGACTTCTACGCTCACTGCGGCCAGTACCCCGATCTGGTCGGAGCGCTCAACGACGCACAGGTTCTGATCGGGCCGATGAGTCCAGACGAACTCGCTGACGTGGTTGTATTGCCGGCCCGCGCCGCCGGCTACGTCTGCGACACGAACCTGGTGGCCCAACTGGTCGCCGAGGCAGCCAGCCAGGCGTGCGCGCTGCCCCTGCTGTCCCACGTCCTGGTCGAGACCTGGCGGCGGCGGCGCGGCATGCGGCTCACCCTCGCCGGATACGAGGCGACCGGCGGAATCCTGCACGCGATCGCCCGTACCGCCGAGGACCTCTACACCCGACTCGATCCTGCGCAGCAGCAGGCGACCCGCCGGATCCTCCTGCGCCTCATCGCCCCCACCGACGGAGCCGACACAGCCACCAAACGCCGAGCCGCCCGCAGCGAAATCCACACCGGCGACCCGGACGCCGCTGCCGTCCTGGAGACCCTCGCCACCAGCCGGCTGCTCACCCTCGACAACGACACCGTCGAACTTGCGCACGAAGCCCTCATCGACCACTGGCCCCGGCTGCAAGCGTGGTTGGACCACGACCGTGACGGCCTACGGCTGCACCGCGAGCTCGGCCAACGCGCCCGCGCCTGGGACCGCCACGACCGCGACCCCGGCTCCCTGTACGCCGGCGTCGAACTCGAACTCACCCGCCGCTGGGCCGCCACCCACACCGAGGAACTGGACCCCATCGAACACGACTTCTACCGGGCCAGCCTCGCCGCCGAACACGCCCGCCACACCGCCGCCCGCTCCAGACAACGCAGCCGACGACGCCAACTGCGCATCCTCGCCGGACTCCTGGTCATCGCCGTGGTCGCAGGTCTGGTCGCGTGGCAGCAGCGAACCCACGCGGTCCAGCAACAACACACCGCCGAAGCCGCGCGCCGCACCGCCCTGTCCCGCCAGCTCGCGGCCCAATCCACGGCCCTCATCAACGTCAACCCCGACCTCGCCTCGCTCCTCGCCGTCGAGGCCTATCACCTGGACCCCACCGACGAGGCAAGACAAGCACTCGTTGCTCCCGCCCGCCTACCGCTGAAACACCGACTTGCCGGCCACAACGACGCGACCGGAAGTGTGGCCTTCAGCCCGGACGGCGCCACGCTGGCCACCGCCAGCCTGGATCGCACGGTACGGCTGTGGAATCCGTACACCGGCCAGCCCGTGGCGACCCTCACCGGGCATGCGGCCGCGGTCGTCGCGGTCGCGTTCAGCCCCGACGGCAGCACACTGGCCACCGGCAGCGACGATGGCACCGCGCGGCTGTGGAACGCGCACACCGGCCGGGCCATCGCCACGTTGCCGGGCGACGCGGGCGGCGTCTTCGCGGCGGCGTTCAGCGCGGATGGCGGCGTGCTCGCCACCGCGAGCCAAGTTGGCACCGTGCGGCTGTGGAACGCACACACCGGCCGATTGATCACCACCTTCACCGGCCAGGCAGGTGCCGACTTCGCGATGGCGCTGAACCCCGACGGCACCACACTTGCCACTGCCACCGACGACGGCACCGCGCGGCTGTGGAACGTGCATACCCGCCGACTGATCGCCACCCTCACGGGGCACGCCGGCGCCGTCGTCGCCGTGGCGTTCAGTCCCGACAGCGCCACGCTGGCCACCGGCAGCAAGGACCACACCGCACGCCTGTGGGACGCGCACACCGGCCGACCCCTCGCCACCCTGACCGGTCACACCGACCAGGTGTGGGCGGTCGCGTTCAGCCCCGACAGCGGCACGCTTGCCACCCGCGGCATCGACCGCACCGCGCGGTTGTGGAACACCCGTACCGGCAGGCCCGTCGCCACCCTGACTGGCGCTGACAACACCAGCGCTGTCGGTCTGACGGCAATGAGATTCAGCCCCGACAGCGCCACTTTCGCCGCCGCCGTCGGTCACGCCGCGGAACTGTGGAATGCCCGCACCGGAAAGCCCATCACCACGTTCAACGGTCACGCGGACGATGTGTGGGGGGTCGCGTTCAGCCCGGACGGCGCGACACTGGCCACAGGCAGCGTGGATCACACCGTGCGGTTGTGGAACGCGCACAGCGCCCAACCGACCGCCACCCTCACCGGCCACTCCGCATCGCTCAACACCGTCGCGTTCGGCCCAGACGGCGCCGTCCTCGCCACCACCGGCAACGGCCCCGCCGTGCGACTATGGAACCTCAACAGCGGCCACCTGATCAGGATCTTCGGCGGCCATACCCACGCTGCCACCGCGGCGGTACTGAGCCCTGAGGGCACCGTCCTGGCCACCACAGGCGACGACCACACCGTACGACTGTGGAACACCCGTACCGGCCGCCCCATCGCCGCCCTCCCTGACCGCGGCGGGCCAATCGAGTTCAGTCCCGACGGCGCCACCATCGCCGCGTTCGGACTCGACCACACCGTGCGACTTTCCAACGCCCACACCGGCCACCCCGTCGCCACCCTTGCCGGCCACACAAACAACGGACTGGCGATGGCATTCAGCGTCGACGGCGCCACGCTCGCCACTGCCAGCACAGACCGGACCGCACGACGGTGGAACCTTCGTACCCTCCAGTCCACATCCACTATCCCCATTGACGTGGAGGATCCTCGACGACTAGCCGTGGCCTTCAGCCCCGATGACGCGACTGCCGCCATCGGAAACAGCACAGGCACCATAGTGTTGTGGAACACTCACACCGGCCAGTACTTCCTCCTGCACCGGCAGACACCCGGTCGTACAAGCGCCATAAACACGGTTGCGTTCAGCCCTGACGGCACACTCTTCGCCGCGGGCAGCAGCGACCACACCGTACGACTGTGGAACACCCGCACCCTCCAACCAATCGCCACCTTCATCGGCCATACAGGCGCCGTCCGCGCGCTGGCTTTCAGCGCTGACAGCACCACGCTCGCCAGCGGCGACGACGACGACACGGTACGACTGTGGAACACCCACGCCCTCCAACCGATCGCCGCCCTCACCGGCCCCACCGGCGCCATCCGCGCACTGGCCTTCAGTCCCGACGGCGCGGCCCTGGTCAGCAGCGGCAACACGACACTCCTGTGGCCAGCGATCCCACCAGAAAACCGTCGCGTCAACATCATCTGCGCCGCCCTCACGCGCGCTCTGACGAGACAGGAATGGTCTCAGTACCTACCAAACCAACCGTACGACCCCCAGTGCCTGCGGTGAGCCGCACCGCAGCGCTACCGATGACACATGCCCAGGCGGACTCACGAAACTGCGGACTGGACCGCTCGACGCCGCCGTGTGAGCGCAGGGCTGGCCCTGGCTCGGTGCTCGCCGAGCGAGAGACCCTCCTCCCGGAGGAGGATGGGTCTCTGACCTGCTGGTTTCGGGTGGGCGATACTGGGATCGAACCAGTGGCCCCCTCGGTGTGAACGAGGTGCTCTCCCGCTGAGCTAATCGCCCGGTGCGTTGCACACCATACCGGATCGGGGCGAGCGGTCAGTCGAGCAGGGGCACCCAGGCCGGGACCCAGTCGGGTACGCCGTACACGGCGATGTAGGAGCCCCCGACACCGGCCGCGACGGCGACCAGCAGGACGAGGGTGACCAGGACGCGGGTGAACGGGGCGCGGCGGCCCATCCAGCGGGTCCAGGCCCGCACCCGCCCGCGTACCCAGCGCAGCAGCCGGGCGGCCCAGCGGAACTCCGAGGCCCAGATGCCGAGACCGACGAAGATCACCAGCCAGCCAGGGCCGGGCAGCGGCAGCAGCACGATGCCGAGCGCGATCACCGCGGCACCGGCGAGCGCGACGAGCACCTGGTACGGCACGCGGGTGACGGGGCTGCGCCGCAGCCACGCCCGCAGCCCGCGCTGGCGCCGCGGAGGGCTTCCGGTGTCCTCGGTCGAACGGATGGTGGCCAGTTGAAGATCCTCCCCCGAACGGATGAACCGTGCTTCCCGATCGTACGAAACCTGCATCAGGGGCATCGGCTTGTCGATGTGACTACCTACAAATCAACGTAGCGGCCCGTCCGCGGGTCCCCGACGCCTGCTCGCGTCACCGGGGCCAGCGGACTTCGTTACCAGGTCAGAAACACTCACGGGGAGGCCACCATGGCTGCACGGTCGCGCACAGTGCGCGCTGCGATGGGACTGCACCTCGTCATACCCGGCGCGGACGTGATCGTGGATGCTGTGCTGCGATACGACGCCAGTGACCCGTACGCCGTACATGTCACGTTCCGTACCGGGCCTGGCGAGGAGGGCCGCATCGAATGGCTGTTCGGCCGGCATCTGCTGGGGGCGGGTCTGGTCGGGCCGACCGGTGACGGCGACGTCCGGATCTGGCCGTCCGCGGACCGGGCCAACGGTCCGGTGTTCGTGGAGCTGTGCTCGCCGTCCGGGCAGGCGCTGTTCGAGGCGTCCCGGGCCAAGCTGGTGGAGTTCCTGCTGCGGACCTACGAGCTGGTGCCGCCGGGGCAGGAGAGCGAGTTCCTGGACATCGACGCCGAACTGGAACTGCTGCTGCTGCACGACGAGGCCTGAGTCCCTGACGCTGCGTAGGGGCGCGGTCGCCGCCTGGTGACCGCGCCTCGTTGCTGTTTGCGGTCGCCCGATCGCTCTGTGGTGATTTGTCCCGAGGCCGATGCTCGCCCCGCGCCGCGCGGCGTAGGCTCCGCCGCGGGGGCGCAAAGGGAGGTGCGATGGGCCGGCACTCCGCGCCCAACGAGTCAGGGCCAGACGGACCACCGCCACACCACCCGCGACCCCACACGTCCCAGCCAAACGACCCCCGGTCGCACAGGTCCGCGTCGCACGAGCCCCGAGCCCACGGGTCCACCCCGCACGAGCCGCAGTCCCGCGGGTCACGATCCCACGAGTCAGGCTCGCGCACGTGGGGCTCGCACGAGTCGGGGCCGTATGAGTCGGGGCCGTACGAGCCGCGGTCGCGCGGGTTGGGGTCCCGTGCGCCGGTACGCCGCGGGCGCCTGGCCGCCGTCGTGATCGCGCTGGCCGGTTTACTCGCCGCCGGCCTGGTGTTCGCCGGCCTCCCGCCGTACCGGACGGTCGTGCACGGGACCGGCACCCTGGCCGGCGGCGAGCCGGTCTCGCAGGGCCGACCGACGCCTCCCCCGCCCTCCCCCACGTCGCCGCCCCCGTCCACACCCGCCGTCCCGGCAGGCCAGGTCACGTTCGCCTTTGCCGGAGATGTGCACTTCGCCGGGCGTACGGCCGGCCGCGCGGGCATCGGCGCCGGCGTACTGGGACCGATCAGCCGGACCCTGGCCGCCGCGGACATCGGCATGGTCAACCTGGAGACCGCGATCACCGAACGGGGCACCGAGGAGCCGAAGCAGTACCACTTCCGGGCGCCCGCGACCGCGCTGGACTCGCTGCGCGCCGCCGGCCTGGACGTGGTCACCATGGCCAACAACCACGCCGTCGACTACGGCCCGGTCGGCCTCCAGGACACGCTGAGCGCCATCGCCACCCACCGCCTCCCGGTCATCGGCGTCGGCGCCAACGCCGCCCGGGCGTACGCACCGTGGTACGCGACCGTGCGTGGCACCAGGATCGCGATCATCGCCGCCAGCCAGGTGCACGACCGCACCATGGCCGCCTGGACCGCCGGCGACACCACCCCCGGGATCGCCTCGGCCACCTCCCCGCGCCTGCTGGCGTCGGTACGCGAGGCCCGCCGGCAGGCCGCCATCGTGGTCGTCTACCTGCACTGGGGTACCGAGGGGAACGCCTGCCCCAACAGCGAGCAGCGCGCCGTCGCGCAGGCACTGTCCGACGCCGGTGCCGACGCCGTGGTCGGTACCCACGCGCACCTGCTGCTCGGCGCCGGCTGGCTCGGCCACACCTACGTCGACTACGGCCTGGGCAACTTCCTGTGGTGGCTCGACAACGCCTACTCCAACGACACCGGTGTGCTCACGCTCACCTTCCACAACCGGACAGTCGTCCGCTCAACCTTCACCCCCGCCGAGATCGACCCGGCCGGCGTACCGCAACCAGCCACCGGCGCGATCGCCGCCCGCGTACTGGCCAAGCTCGAGCAGGCCCGCCGTTGCGCCGGACTCGCGGCGACCGCCACCGGTTAGTCGGTTTGAAGCACGGACCTCGGGTGGGCTAGAGTCTGGTCCGCAGCCAGCACGGGTTGCCAGCGCGAACCGCTGGGCCACTGGCGGATGCGGACGTAGCGCAGTTGGTAGCGCATCACCTTGCCAAGGTGAGGGTCGCGGGTTCGAGTCCCGTCGTCCGCTCGGCGTACGCCCCTCGGGCGCCAGTCGGCCCGCCTCGGGCAAACGGCGGAGTGGCCGAGTGGCTTAGGCAAGGGCCTGCAAAGCCCTGTACGCGGGTTCGATTCCCGCCTCCGCCTCGGGCGATTAGCTCAGTGGGAGAGCGCTTCCTTGACACGGAAGAGGTCACTGGTTCAATCCCAGTATCGCCCACCACCGCAACATCGCAGGTTGGGAGCCCTCCCCGGAGGGCTCCTCTGCTTTGTCCGCCTCCTCTCCCCCGTCCTCAAGTCAGCGAAATGTCAGCAAACGCGTCCGGAGCCGCTGATCACGCTTCTCGACCCGATAGGTGTAGGTCGAGCGTGGTCAAGGTCTGCTCGTGCCCCATGACTCGCGCGATGTCGTTGATCGGTGCGTTCTCCGACACCAGCTAGGTCGCGTACGAGTGCCGCAGGTTGTGGAATCCCGGCCCACCCGCCACCGCCCGGGAAACGGACAGCACCGCGTCCGGCTCGGTCGTAAACTCCTTCGACCACTCCAAGCCGGTCCAGTCCGCCCAGGTCGCGGCGTACCAGTGCGGCCCCAGCTGGCGGACGGAGCCGAGCAGGCCGGCCCAGACCAGCGCCGGCCGCCACACCCGGTACGGAACTGCGTGCTCCGCAGCAGCCCGCCGGCGCGGTTTGCTGAACACCTAGCCGGCCCGGACCCTCCGGGTGAGCGTCGCGGTGAGCAGTCAGCAGCTCGACCGCGAACGGAGAGCACCGGGGCGGTGCGGCGGCCCGCCCGGGACTTGGCCAGCCTCCCCGCACCGCCATCAAGCAGCGCGCGATGTTCCTCGCCGACCTCGTCACCATGGAGCTGCGCGGGGGCGAGTGGGACGCCGCAGTCAGGATCGTGTGCGACGCCGCCGAGCAGATGCGCGAGGCTCGCTACGCGACCAGCGCCGACCGTCTCCACGAGCTGCGTGCGTCCCTCACGCCGTGGCAGACTTCTGCACCTGTCCGTGTCCTTACGGACAACTTCGCTCATCTACCTAGGATTCAGCGTGCAATCAAACGACGACAAAGACGCCGGGAAGAAGTCCCCCGTCTTCGACCACCTATATGTAGTCGAGGCCGACCGCCGGACAGACATACTTATAGCACTCCATAGTCAATACATGCAGCGGTTCCTCTCCGACAACAACCGCATATGGCAGACGGCTGCAACGATGATTCCGTTGTCCCTTGGATCCTTCGTCGCTTTGGCCACACTCGACCATCCTTCACGCTGGCAGGTCGCGCTATTCGCTACGGCGGGATGGATCCTGATCACAGTATGGGTGGTGATAGCCGACAACCATCGCAAGTTCGCGGAAAGGTCCGAGCAGTATCTAAAAGAAATTGAAGGAATCTGGAAGGTGATTCCTCCTTCCAGGTCGAAGGCGCCGCCGGACCATGTGATAGAACGACTAACCGCGAAGAAGGGCAGAGTAAGACAGACTAGGTACGCTCTCTGGCTCGTCGTAACAATCGGGGCGATCCTATCTATCCTATTCTGGCCAAGGTGAAAAGGAAGACGGTGTCAACGGCAGCGGCGCGGTTCGACGTCGGCAAGGCCCTCATCAACCAGACCTGCGGGTACCGCGCCTGGGCCGGCTGGCTCAGCATCCCCTGCACACCTTCACCGCCATATTCGGTCGCATTATCGCCCGCGGCGAGGACTACCGCCAGGTCTTCAGCTGCTTCCGCCCCGGCTTCGACTTAGACGTCGGAGCGCCTAGGTCCGCCTTTGACTCCCGACTCGCCGGTCCGGCGAGTCCCCGCGAACCCGCGTGGGCTCCATCCATTTCGACCGCCGCAGTGGACTCTCCAGAAGGTTCGCGAGCTGGTCCAGTCCCGACCATGATCGGACATACCCCTGTGCGGCTGTACCGACGTGCGTCGGATATGTCGTGCAGGTTTGGCTCGCCGGGGGCGTACCCTTCAAGCCGTGTGCCCCTGGAACATCCCGCATGAGCCCCCGCCGGACTACGAAGCGCTTCTGAAGGCGCTACCTGCCGAAGCTTCCGACCCGGTGCTGAAACAGCACGTCGTCACTAAAGCGATCTTTCGCCAGTTCGCAGCGATGGCGGGGAAGTACGTCAACTTGGTGGTTCCCTACGACGTACTCGAAGGACGCGAAGAGAAAGCGACCGGGCCCAAGGGGTGCGGCGTCGAGACGGGTTTCATTCCATACGGGTCCGTGTCCGCCGAGTCGGTCTGGAAGACCGTCGAGGACAACCTCACCGAGGCGATCAACGCCGCCCGCCAGGATCGTCTCCACGGGAATCCCGTGCTCGAACAGACCCTGAAGGACTGTATCGCCCTTCACATGACTCGTAGTTACCGGTACATGACCATCCACGCAGGTGCTGCCGCGAGGGCCGCGGAGTCACTCCTCGGCAACATGATGGTTAACCATCCCGGTCTCCTGGAGGCGGAATTTCACCGGCGTACCGGTCTGTATGCGACTGGTCCCGAAGGCCTCGCCTACGTGCTGGCCCGGCCGCTTGAGGACTGGTACGAGAGAATGCGCGGACCGTACGCACGGGTCAGCATCGAGAGCACCTTCGGGCGTATACGGGAGATTTTCCGGCAGTACGAGATCGAGGTTGGTCACGCGACTGGCGGAAGCGAGTTGCTCATATCCGATTCACCGGCGATCTCGTACCAGTTGTCGTCGGACAACTCTACAGTAGAGGCGATCAATCTCGCCATCGGCGACTCCAACGGGACCCTCATGCCGGTAGCTCCTGACTGCATAGTCGGCATATCGCCGGCAGCGCGGGTTAGCCACTTGAGCAGGGCCCAGATCGACACCTTTAATCACATTCAGGTTCTCAGCGCGGCAAGGTATGTCTACTACCGACCGGAAAGCGACCTCCGCGCCTTCGCAGAGGTTGCCCGGGCCGCACGGGAGGGACAATCGGCGTCGGCTTGACCGGTGGTGAGGACTTCCTTACCTGGTCAAGGTCGGCCTTCGACCGCCGCGCGGTCGCTAGTACTCCAGCCGTAGTTCGTGATCTTCATTGTGGGGTGGCTTGTCGTTGGTAGTGGCTGGTTCGGGCGCGGTGTTGGTGGCGTCGTCGCCAGGTCGACCAGTGCAGGCGGTGTGGCGGGGTGTGGGTTGGGGTGAGGATCAGGACGGCGAGTAGGTGGCTGATCTCGTTGCGGGTCAGTGGGATCTGGCCGGCCGGGTGTGAGGCGGCGGTAGGTTCGGTGGCGGCGGTGGCGGTGAGTAGGGCGTGGGCCAGCATGACCAGAGCGGTCCAGCAGTGCCAGGAGGTCCAGGTCCGCACCTGGTGCTCGTCGAGCGCGGTCAGCCCTTTGCCGGTTTGGAAGTCCTCCTCGACTGCCCATCGGGTGCCAGCGACACCGACCACTGTGGACAATGGGACTGGGGTTGGTGTCCAGCAGCGGTAGTAGGCGCGTTCGCCGGTGCGGCAGTGGCGGCGGATCAGCATTGAGGGCTGCCCGCTGGGGTGGCCGCCGGGATTGATGTCGATCAGCGCCCAGTCGTAGACGCGGTGGCCTTTGGCGCCGGGGCCGGCCGAGCGCCGCTGCCAGGCCCGCGCCGGCAGCCGCAGCGACAGTGCGTCGGCGCGCAGCGGGCCGGCGCTGGTATCGACGCGGTGGGCGCGGGCGACGGCCAGGACGTAGCCGATCCCGCGGCGCTCACACTCGGTGCGCAGGCCCGGGTCGGCGCCGTATACCTCGTCGCCGGTGACCCAGCTGGCGCGCACGCCGGCATCCAGCGTGCGCGCGATCATCTGCCGGGCCAACTGCGGCTTCGTGGCGAACCCGATCTCGGCGGGCACTCCGGCTCCGGCACGGCGTGCCGGGTCGCCCGCCCAGCACCGGGGCAGGTAGAGCGCCCGATCGATCAGCCCGTGCCCGCGTCCGGTGGCGATGGTGAGCCACACGCTGACCTGGGCGTTCTCGATCCGGCCGGCGGTGCCGGTGTACTGCCGCTGCACCCCGACCGTGCAGGTGCCTTTCTTCAGATCGCCGGTCTCATCCACGACCAGCACCGCACCGACCCCGGCATCGCCATCACCCAGATGCTCGGTCAGGTAGCCACGCACGTCCTCGCGGACCGCCTCGGCGTCCCACACCGCCCGACCCAGCAGATGCTGCATCCCATCCGGAGTCCAGTCACCCGCGTACTCGGCGATCGTCCAGCAGTTCGTCCTCGGCAACCGCGCCAACAGGCCCATCACGAACGCCGCAGCCCGCCGGCGCGGCTCGACCCGGGCGAACCGGCCCGCGACCCGACCCATCAGCACGTCGAAGTCCGCCTGCCACCGGGCAGGCCCTACGCTATGGCCCGCGGCCACCGCCGGAACCTCTGGAGTCCACACAACCCCGGATGATCATGCGGTGGCCGCACCTCGTCCCCCACCGCCACGCCAGCAAGATCACGATCTACGGCTGGAGTACTAGCCGGCGGGAAGCGCAGAAGCGCCGTCTGTCTGGTTCAATCCCAGTATCGCCCACCACCCGAAACGCGCAGGTCAGAGGCCCTGCCACCCTCCAAAGGTGACGAGGCCTTTCCGTATGTCTGCCGCGCGGTGAGGTGCGTCTGGGGTGCATGCGGTTCACGCGGCCGCCCCGGTCCGGGTCATGGGTCGGCTTCCGGCGCGGTGTGGGTGGGGAGGGTGATGATCATGGTGAGGCCGCCGCCGGGGGTGTCGTCCGGTTCGAGCGCGCCGCCCATGGCTTCGGTGAGGCCGCGGGACAGGGCCAGGCCGAGCCCGACGCCGGTCTGGTTGTCCCGGTCGCCGAGGCGCTGGAACGGCAGGAAGACCCGGTCCCGGTCGGTGGGCGCGATGCCCGGGCCGCGGTCGACGACCCGGATCTGTACGGTCCGGTCGGCGGTGCTGGCCGACACCAGCACCGGCTGGCCGCCGGGATTGTGCCGGGCCGCGTTGCCGATGACATTGACCAGGATGCGTTCGAGCAGGACGGGGTCGGCCTCGACCTCGGGCAGCCGGTCCGGGATGTGCACCTCGACCTGACCGACCGCCGGGCCGAGGTCGTCCAGCGCGCCGGCGACCGCGCCCTCGACCGCGAGTGGCTGCGCGGAGATGCCGAGTACGCCGGCCTGCAACCGGCTCATGTCCAGCAGGTTGGCGACCAGCCGGTCGAGCCGGTCCAGCGATTCGGTGGCGGTGGCCAGCAGTTCGGAGCGTTCGTCCTCGCTCCACCGGATGTCCCTGCTGGCCAGGCTGTCGACGGCCGCCTTGGCCGAGGCCAGCGGCGTACGCAGGTCGTGGCTGACGGCGTTCAGCAGGGCGCTGCGCATCCGGTCGGCCTGGGCCAGCGGGCGGGCCGTGGCGGCCTGCTCGGCCAGCCGCTGCTGGCGCAGCGCGAGCGCGGCCTGGGCGGCGAACGCGGCGGCGATCGGCCGGTCGGCCGCGGGCAGGGTGCGGCCGCTCAGCACCAGCGTGAGCTCCTCGTCGATCGGGACGTCGGTGTCGCCCTGGTCGGGGCTGGCGCAGCACGGCGTACCGGCTGACGCGGCGACCAGCCAGGCGCCCGGGTCGCGTTGCAGCTCCGGGCCGGCCGGCACGCCGGGGCGCCGTTCGAGGAGGGTGACCGAGGCCAGGCCGTAGGTCTCCCGGAGCCGTTCCAGGATGGCCGGCAGGGCCCGCTCGCCGCGCAGCACGCTGCCCGCCAGCGCGGACAGCACCTCGGCGTCGGCACTGGCCCGGACCGCCTCGCGGGTACGGCGGGCGGCCAGGTCCACCACGGCGGAGACCGCGACGGCGACGACGATGTACCCGATCAGGGCGAGCAGGTTCTCGCGGTCGGCGATGGTGAAGCGGTACAGGGGCGGGGTGAAGTAGTAGTTGAGCAGCAGCGATCCGCCCACGGCCGCGACCAGCGCCGGGTAGATGCCGCCGGCGAGGGCGACGCCGACGACGGCGACCAGGAACAGCAGGATGTCGCTGGGCAGCGACAGCGACCCGCGCAGGTTGGCCAGCAGCAGGGTGAGCAGCGGCAGCCCGGCCAGCGCCAGGGCCAGGCCGGTGGCCCTGCGGCGGCGGCTGAGCGCGCCACCGCCCGGCCGGCGCTGCCGGCGCCCGGCCCGGAGCGCCTGCTCGTGGGTGACCATGTGGACATCGATCGGCCCGGACAGCGCGGTGGTGGTGACCCCGACACCGGGCGAGAGCAGCTGCGCGAACCGCCCGCGCCGCGAGACCCCCAGAACCAGCTGGGTGGCGTTGACGCCGCGGGCGAAGTCCAGCAGGGCGCGCGCGGTGTCCCCGCCGACGACCTGGTGGTACGTACCGCCGAGGCTTTCCACCAGCGTGCGCTGCCGGGACAGGTGGGCCGGGTTGGCGCCGGTGAGGCCGTCGCCGCGGATGACGTGTACGGCCAGCAGTTCGGCGCCCTTGGACCGGTCGGCGATGCGGGCCGCCCGGCGGATCAGCGTGTCGCCCTCCGAGCCGCCGGTCACCGCGACGACGACCCGCTCGCGGGTCTCCCAGGTGCCGCCGATGCCGTGCTCGGCGCGGTAGGCGTCGAGCTGGTCGTCGACCTTGTCGGCCAGCCAGATGAGCGCCAGCTCGCGCAGCCCGGTGAGGTTGCCGACCCGGAAGTAGTTGCCGAGCGCGGCGTCGATCTTCTCGGGCGGGTAGATGTTGCCGTGGGCCATCCGCCGGCGCAGCGCCTGCGCGGTCATGTCGACCAGCTCGATCTGCTCGGCGTGCCGTACCACCTCATCCGGCACCGTCTCGTGCTGGGTCACCCCGGTGATCTGCTTGACGACGTCGTTCAGCGACTCCAGGTGCTGGACGTTGACGGTGGAGACCACGTCGATGCCGGCGGCGAGGATGTCCTCGACGTCCTGCCAGCGCTTGCCGTGACCGGAGCCGGGGATGTTGGTGTGGGCCAGCTCGTCGACCAGCGCCACCTGCGGCCTGCGGGCGATCACCGCGGCGGTGTCCAGTTCGGCGAAGCTGCCGCCGCGGTAGGGAACCGTCCTGCGGGGCAGCACCTCCAGGCCGGCGAGCAGGGCGGCGGTGTGCGGGCGGTTGTGGGTCTCCACGAACCCGACCACCACGTCGGTGCCGCGGTCGAGCCGGCGGTGCGCCTCGGAGAGCATCGCGTACGTCTTGCCCACCCCGGGAGCGGCGCCCAGGTAGATGCGCAGCCGCCCCCGCGGCGTTGCCGTACTCATCGCGGCGCGGGGTGCTCGCGGTCGAGATCGAGGTTGAGCCGCAGCACATTCACGCTCGGCTCGCCCATGAAGCCGAGCGTACGACTGGTGGTCTCGGCCGCCACCATCGCCAGCACCTCCGCGACGGTGATACCGCGCGCCCTGGCCACCCGCGGCGCCTGCAGCCGCGCGTACGCCGTGGAGATGCCCGGGTCGAGGCCGCTGGCGCTGGCGGTCACCGCGTCGGCCGGGACCGCCGGTTGGGCCGGCGCGTCGCCGCGGACCGGCACGATCTGCCCGGCGGCGTAGTCCGTACCGGGCTCGGCGCACTCGACCGGCCTGCCCTGGTAGGTCTGTACGAACGGGGTTGCCGGGCAGGCCTGGTTGACGCTGACCGCGTGGTCGGCGAAGACCGCGAGCACCGCGCCGACGCCGTCCGGGGTGCAGAAGGGCCGGGCGCCGTTGACCCCTTCCAGGTCGCCGACCGCCCTGCTGCGGGCGCAGACCTGGGTCAGCAGGCTCTGCCGGCCGGCGCTGTCCACAATGGACTCCGGGCCGAGGTTGCTGGCGCTGGTGGCCGTCGGGTCGTACCCGCCGCCGGCCGCCGACGGCCGGGACTGGAAGTACCGCGGCAGCGGGTCCCCGTCACCGTCCACAAAGGACTGCCCGAGGAGCGCGCTGCCCACGACGGTGCCGGCGGCGTTCCGGATCAGCGATCCGTTCGCCTTACCTTTCAGGCCTGGCAGTTGCGCGATGCCGGTGACCACCAGCGGGTAGGCGATGCCGGTGAGCACGGTGAGCACCAGCAGCGCGCGCAGCGCCGCGAGGTGGTGGCGGAGCCAGGTGGAGAGCCGCATGTCAGTTCATTCCAGGGAGGAATCGGATGAGCAGGTCGATGAGCTTGATGCCGACGAACGGGGCGACGATCCCGCCCAACCCGTACAGGTAGAGGTTTCTGGCCAGCAGCTGGGAGGCCGAGCCGGGCTTGTAGCGCACCCCGCGCAGGGCCAGCGGGATCAGCGCGACGATGACGACGGCGTTGAAGATGACCGCGGACAGGATCGCCGATGGCGCGCTGTGCAGCCCCATGATGTTCAGCGTGCGCAGCCCCGGGTAGACCGTCACGAACATCGCCGGGATGATCGCAAAGTACTTGGCGATGTCGTTGGCGATGGAGAACGTCGTCAGCGCGCCGCGGGTGATCAGCAGCTGCTTGCCGATCTCCACGATCTCGATGAGCTTGGTCGGGTTGGAGTCCAGGTCGACCATGTTGCCGGCCTCCTTGGCCGCCGACGTACCGGTGTTCATGGCGACACCCACATCCGCCTGCGCCAGCGCGGGCGCGTCGTTGGTGCCGTCCCCGGTCATCGCGACCAGCTTGCCGCCCTCCTGCTCGCGCCTGATCAGCGCCATCTTGTCCTCGGGCCTGGCCTCGGCGAGAAAGTCGTCGACGCCGGCCTCCTCGGCGATGGCCCGGGCTGTCAGCGGGTTGTCGCCGGTGATCATGACGGTACGGATGCCCATCCGGCGCATCTGCTCGAACCGCTCCCGCATGCCCTCCTTCACCACGTCCTTGAGGTGTATGACGCCGAGCACCCGCGGGCCGTCCGCCACGACCAGCGGCGTACCTCCGCCCGCCGAGATGCCGTCCACGATCTCCTGCCCGCCGGGCCGTCCGCCGTTGTCCCGCACCCACTCCAGCACCGCGGCGGCGGCGCCCTTGCGGATACGCCGGCCGCCGATGTCCACTCCGGACATCCGCGTCTGCGCGGTGAACGGCACCCAGGTCGCGTGTGCCACCTCGCGTTCCCGCAGCCCGTACACGGTCTTGGCATGGACCACGATGGACCGGCCTTCCGGGGTCTGGTCGGCCAGGCTGGACAGCTGCGCGGCCTCGGCCAGTTCGTCCGGCCGGACGCCGTCGACCGGGATGAACTCCGCGGCCTGCCGGTTCCCCAGGGTGATCGTGCCGGTCTTGTCCAGCAGCAGGGTGTTCACGTCGCCGGCGGCCTCGACGGCCCGGCCCGACATGGCCAGCACGTTGCGCTGTACCAGGCGGTCCATCCCGGCGATGCCGATCGCGGACAGCAGCGCGCCGATGGTGGTCGGTATCAGGCAGACCAGCAGCGCGACCAGCACGATGCCCGACTGCTCGGCCCCGCTGTAGATGGCCAGCGGCTGGAGGGTGGCCACCGCGAGCAGGAAGATGATGGTCAGCGCGGCGAGCAGGATGTTCAGCGCGATCTCGTTCGGGGTCTTGCGCCGGTTCGCCCCTTCCACCAGGGCGATCATGCGGTCGATGAAGCTCTCCCCCGGCCGCTGCGTGATCCGTACGACGATCCGGTCCGACAGCACCCGGGTGCCGCCGGTGACCGCCGACCGGTCGCCGCCGGACTCGCGGATCACCGGTGCGGACTCGCCGGTGATGGCCGACTCGTCCACGCTCGCGATGCCCTCGACCACGTCGCCGTCACCGGGAATCACCTCGCCGGCGGTGACCACGACCAGGTCGCCCGGTTCCAGCGACGGCCCGGGTACGACCTCGCCGGTGACGCGGCGGGCGGTGACCTCGCGCTTGGCCCGGCGCAGCGACTCGGCCTGCGCCTTGCCGCGACCCTCGGCCACCGCCTCGGCGAGGTTGGCGAACAGCACGGTCAGCCACAGCCAGGCCACGATCAGCCAGCCGAACCAGGACGGGTCGCCGACCGCGAGCACGCTCGACCAGACCGCGCCGACCTCGACGATGAACATCACCGGGTTGCGCCACAGCGTGCGCGGGTCGAGCTTGCGGGCCGCCTCCGGCAGCGACCTGAGCAGCAGTGCCGGGTCGAGCAGGCCGCCCTGGACCGTGTCGGTCGCCATCACCGGTGAAGTCCTTCCGCGAGTGGTCCGAGCGCGAGCGCGGGCAGGAAGGTGAGCGCGACCAGGATCAGGGTCACGCCGGCGACCATGCCAACGAACTGCGGCCGGTGGGTGGGCAGCGTCCCGGCACTGACCGGCACCGGTGCCTGCGCGGCCAGCGCGCCGGCCATGCCCAGCACGAACACCACCGGCAGGAACCGGCCGACCAGCATGGCCAGCCCGAGCGCGGTGTTGTACCAGGTGGTGTTCACGCTGATCCCGGCGAACGCCGAGCCGTTGTTGTTGGCCGCCGAGGTGAACGCGTACAACACCTCCGACAGGCCGTGCGCGCCGCCGTTCAGCATGCCGGCACGCTGGCCCGGCATCGCCATCGCGATGCCGGTGCCGACCAGCACCACCACCGGCATGGTGAGGAAGTACAGCGAGGCGAACTTCACCTCGCGGGCGCCGATCTTCTTGCCGAGGTACTCGGGGGTACGGCCGACCATCAGCCCGGCCACGAAGACCGTGAGCACGGCCAGCACCAGCAGCCCGTACAGCCCGGAGCCGGTGCCGCCGGGGGCGACCTCGCCGAGCATCATGTTCAGCAGCAGCACCGCGCCGCCCAGGCTGGTGTAGGAGTCGTGGAAGGAATCGACCGCGCCGGTCGAGGTCAGCGTCGTCGAGCTGGCGAACGTGGCCGAGTTCGCGATTCCGAATCTGGTCTCCACGCCTTCCATCGAGCCGCCGACCGCTGTCGGCACGGTGCCGTGGTGGGCCAGCTGGAAGGCCATCACCGCGATCTCGCTGCCCAGCGCCAGGACGACCATCACCGCGGCGATCGCGTAGCCCTGCCGCCGGTCGCCGACCATCCGGCCGAAGGTGCGCGGCAGCGCGAAGCTGATGAGCAGCAGCAGGAAGATCTCGATCCAGTTCGTCCAGGCGGTGGGGTTCTCGAACGGGTGCGCCGAGTTCACGTTGTAGAAGCCGCCGCCGTTCGTACCCAGCTCCTTGATGGCCTCCTGGCTGGCCACCGGCCCGCCGGTGATCGCCTGGTGCGCCCCGGTCAGCGTCTGTACGCCGGTGGCGCCGTGGAGGTTCTGCACCGCGCCGCCCGCGACCAGCACCACCGCGGCGACCAGGGCGACCGGGAGCAGGATGCGGAAGACGGCACGGACCAGGTCGACCCAGAAGTTGCCCAGGTCGCCGGTGTTGCGGCGGGCGAAGCCGCGGACGACCGCGACGGCGACCGCGATGCCGACGGCGGCCGAGACGAAGTTCTGCACCGCCAGCCCGGCCATCTGGACCAGGTGCCCCATCGTCGACTCGCCCGGGTACGACTGCCAGTTGGTGTTGGTGGTGAAGCTGACCGCGGTGTTCCAGGCCGTGTCCGCGCGGACGCCGCCGAAGCCGAGGTTCAACGGCAGGTGGCTCTGCACGCGCATCAGGCCGTACAGGAACAGCACCGACACCGCGGAGAACGCCAGCACGCTGCGGGCGTACCCGCCCCACTGCTGTTCGGCGTCGGGGTCCACGCCGACGGCCCGGTACACCAGCCGCTCGGCCCGCAGGTGACGGCCGCTGGTGAACACCCGGTACATGTAGTCGCCGGCCGGCAGGTGCGCCGCGGCCAGCGCGACGACCAGGGAGGCGAGGAAGACGATCCCCGCCGCGGTCGGGCCCACTAGAACCGCTCCGGATTGACCAGCGCCACGATCAGGAAGATCACGAGTACGGCCGCCAATACCAGTCCGACGAGGTTGTCGGCGCTCATATCCGCCCCGCCCCCCGGACCGCGAGACCCAGCAGCGCGAATACGGCCAGGGTCAGCAGGACAAAAGCCAGGTCAGTCACGAGAATCGATCCCCATGGGCACAGGAAACACCGCGCCAGCAGCCCTGCGGCCGCACCAATACGCGTTTCCTACGCCGCCGGCTGGAATCTTGACGGTTTATCTACACCCGGCGCCGGGCTCGGACCGCGGCGGTCCCGGCGCGTGCCTGAACGGCTACCGGACGTATTCGACTTTCTGTCCCAGCGGGAAAAGGACATTGAAAGGACCCCGGTCGGCGGTTATAGAGTCGGTTTGGACCAACAAATGCCGGAGCGGCCAGGTGCTATTGCCCGCCGGCATGTTCTTTGCTGCTGGAGGGGAGCAGATGGGTCTCACCGTTGATATTCCCGGCTTACGGGCCGCGGCCGACGGGTACGTGCGGTACGGGGACGAGTTCAAGGGCACGGTGTCGTCCGGCATTGGCCAGTCGTCGTTGCCGTGGACGTCGATCCCGATGATCGACATGGGCTTCCAGGAGGCGTACAGCCAGGCGTACGACGCCATGGATCTGGCGACCCGGGCGCTCGGCGACGTCCTGCACACCGTCGGGCTGGCCCTGACCCGGGTGGCCAACCACTACGAGCACAACGACGCGGCCAACGCGCGGATGTTCGGCGGCCGGCCGATCACCGCGGCGCCCCCGCCCGAGCCGCACTCCATGGACGGCGGCGCGAACGCTGGTGACCTGATGCGGCTGGGCGGTGAGGGCCTCGGTGCGCTGGCGCTCATCGGCGCCTCGCTGAAGATCCTCATCGCCTCGTCGGTGCCGCTGGGCGTCCCGTTCATCGGCATCGAGGTGGCCCTCGGCGCCGCGGCCGTACTGAACCTGCGCGACCCGCTGCCGTACTTCGACGCCTACGAGGGCTGGGGCAAGGTCCGCGAGGTGCTGAACGAGGCGGTGGCCAAGGTCCCGCAGCTGTGCAACAACGTGGTGTACCGGGGCAACTGGTCCGGCGACGGCAAGGACGCCTTCTACGCCTGCATCAACAACGACATCGCCCCGTCGATGGCGGCGATGAAGGACCTCAACAACGACATGCAGACCGCCTGCCGGGAGGGCGGGATCGCGCTGCTGGTGTCGATCGGCGGGTTCATCGCCGCGACGCTCACCGCGATCGGGATCGTGGAGTCGGCCAACGCCACCGCGGCGGCCACTGCCGGTGTCGCCACCCCCGCCGCCGCGGCGGCCGCCAGCATCTCGCTGGCCGCGTGGGTGGGCTTCGTCACCGAGTTGCTGATCGACGTGTCGGCGGTGTTCGGCGGGCTCGCCGTGGCCACCAGCCAGATCGGGCAGTCCTACGACACCCTCAAGGCGTTCATGGGCGGCAAGGACCACCAGCTGGACGCCGGCTCCCTGACCCTGCGCGCCAACGAGCTGGACCGCATGCAGAGCTGGGAGAACTCCTGGAAGGAACCCGCGCCGTGAGCACCGAGTTCGGCGAGCTGCAGGAGAGCCTGCGCCGCTACGGGCGGGCCTCGGACGAGATCGGCGCGCGCCGGATCCGGGACGCCGCGGTAGCCATGCGCGACCGGCTCGCGGCGCTGATGGCCGAGACCGTCAGCGCGGGCGACCCCGGCGGGCGGGTCCAGGCGACGGTACGGCTCAGCGGCGGCGTGGAATCGGTGTACGTCTCGCCGCAGGCCGCCCGCGAGTTCGGCACCGCCGACCTCGGCCTGGCCTGCGTGGCGGCGGTGCGGGCCGCGCGGGAGAACGCCGCCGCGGCGCTGACCGACCGGTTCCAGGACTTCTCCGGAGCGCGGCCGGGCGACCCGGTCCGGCTGGAGGATCACTACGCCGAGCTGAACCGGCTCACCGAGGGATGAGGGCGAGGATGGACGAGTTCACCGAGCGGCTGGCCGGGCTGGCCGACCAGGCGCCCCGGCTGACCGAGGAGGTACGGCGCATCGCCCGCCGGTTCGGCACGACCGAGTTCGAGGGCACCTCCGCCGAGGGCCGGATCACCGCCGTGGTCACCGGGCTGGGCGAGCTGACCGAGGTACGGATCGGCGAGACGGCCCGCCGCCAGCTGGACAACCTCTCCCTCGGCGACGCCGTTGCCGAGGCGATCAGGACCGCGGAGGCCACCGCGAAGGCGAGCCTGCGCGACCAGATGGCCGGGCTGGTGCTCGGCGGCCGCTCACTGGCCGAGTTCCTCCCCGCCGAGTTCACACCAGCCGGCACCGTGCCCGACCGGGACTGAGCGGGCGTGCGCGCGCTGGCCCTGCACACCCGCGACATCTGGCCGATCCTCGCGATCGCCGTCATCATCGGGCTCCCGGTGGCGGGCTACCTGCTCCAGGTCGGCCGGGTCCGCCGCGCCCGACTCGCCGCCGGTCGGCTCGCCGCCGGTCGGGCGGCGCCCGGCCTGATCCGGATCCGGGTCGACCCCGACCTCGCCGGGGCGCGGCCGGCCGACCTCGCCGAGACCACCCGATCCAGCATCGCCGGGATCCTCGGCAAGGCGGCCGGCTGGACGGTGGAGTTCGGCCCGCCGCCCACCGGCCACCCGCGTGTCGTGGTGGAGATCGCCGCCTCCGGCGACCCACCGGACGGGCTCGCCGCCGCCGTGCGTACCGGAATCGCCCGCCTCCTGCCGGTCGACCCCGAGGACATCGAGGTCCGGCTGGCCCCGGCAGGGTAGGTGCAGGTCAGGGGCCGACGTGGATGCCGGGCCGGCGGGCCGGGTCGGGGTCGTGGCGG
>Ga0081455_10001072_pt1 | contig 34412 bp, 35 predicted proteins | sample TabmetS3T2R1_FD_70207 | JGI IMG/M metagenome (GOLD analysis project Ga0081455, IMG submission 70207) | Tabebuia heterophylla rhizosphere microbial communities from the University of Puerto Rico - S3T2R1 | ecosystem: Host-associated > Plants > Roots > Rhizosphere ...
CGAGGGCGGCCACGACGTCGTCGCCACCGTCTACCTGGAATGGCTGTCGATGTACCGTGCCGACGGACCAGCGGCGATGCGGCCGGTGGGCGAGGTCGAGTTCGCCAACGGGGTCGCGGCGATGAGCGCCAGCGGCGGCTACGGCAAGCCGCGCGTCTGTGCCGGCATCGTCGGCCACGCCGACCTCACGCTGGGCGCCCGCGTGCGCGACGTCCTCGAAGCGATGATCGGGCTGGGCGGCGGCCGCTTCCGCGGCATCCGCTTCATCTCGGCGAGCCACAAGGACCAGGCCCAGTGGGGCGCCACGGCCATCCGGCCGGAGAACTGGCTGCGCGACGCACGCGTGCGCGAAGGCTTCGCCCAGCTGGCGCCGCTCGGCCTCAGCTTCGATGCCTTCATGTACCATCCCCAGCTCGGCGATCTGGTCGACCTGGCACGCGCCTTTCCATCGACGCCGATCGTGCTGAACCATGTCGGCGGACCGATCGGGCTCGGCCGCTACAAGGGCAAGCGCGACGCCGTGTTCGCCGACTGGCGCGCGCGGATCGCCGAGCTGGCGGCGTGCCCCAATGTGCAGGTGAAGCTGGGTGGGCTCGGCATGCGGCTGCTCGGGTTCGACGTTCATGAAGGCGAGCTGCCGCCAAGCTCCGAGCAACTCGCCACGGCCTGGCGGCCCTATGTCGAAACCTGCATCTCGGCATTCGGCGCCGACCGCGCGATGTTCGAGAGCAATTTCCCCGTCGACAAGGGATCCTACGGCTACGGCGTTTTCTGGAATGCCTGCAAGCGGCTGGTGCAGGGGGCGAGCGCGCAAGAGAAGGCCGCGCTCTTTCACGGAACGGCGTCGAGAGTCTACCGGCTCGCCATTTGAGACGCCGTGTCGTCATTCCTGTAGGCCTGCTCGTCGCAAGCCATCAGCGAACGTCGCGAGATCCTGCGGACGGCGGAAGGGGAGCCAGTCACGGAGATTGGAGAGGCGGAGCGTGGGATCGAGGTCCCGCAAATGGCTGATCGCGCGTTGCGCTTCGTCCGTTCGACCCGCAAGCGCATGGCTCGCCGCGATGACGCCGACGGGCATCAGGAAGCTGGGCAATTGCCTGAACGACTTCTCTGCCCATGACGACGCGGTGTCGAAGCGGCCGGCGAACAGGTGCGCCGCGGCCATTCCCGCCTGCATGCGATACATCTCGGGGTCGAGGGGGCTGAGGCGCATCGCGCGGGCAAAGTGCTCGATAGCGCCGTCCGGATCGCCGTTCCAGATTCTCAGGAATCCGCCGAGGAACCAGGCGGACGCGAGATTCGGGTTGAGCACGAGCGCGCCGTCGATCAGGGCGATGCCGCCGTCGAGGTCGCCAGCGAGGTGCGCCAACGCAGAACCGCCTCGCGTGAGTGCGCCCGCATCGTCCGCACCCAGCTCGACGGCCCGTCGGGCCAATCGGGCTCCTTCGGCGATCTCGCGCATTCGGTCGGTCATCCAGCCGTTGACCTTGCGCCACATATGGCACCACGCCGCCATCGCGTGGGCTGACGCAAAATTCGGGTCGAGCCGCAGCGCGCGGTTGAAGCGAGCCAGCGCTTCGTCGATAGACTCCCGGCTGCCCCGGTGCAGGTTGGTCATTCCACGCAAATAATGATCGTACGCGTCCAGACTGTCGGTTGGCTTTTGCCGTGCACGTTCGATTTCCGCTCGCTCGAGCTGGGGTGCGATCGCGCCAACGACGTTCTCGGTCACCTGATCCTGAAGCTCGAAGATGTTCTCAAGTGCCCCGTCGAGCCGGTCGGCCCAGATATGAGCGCCGTTCTCGCTGTTTATGAGCTGGCTGGTGATGCGGACCTTGCTCGCGGCTTTTCGCACGCTCCCTTCCAGCACGTAGCGCACGCCGAGCTCACGGCCGACCTGTCGGATGTCCGGCGAGCGACCCTTGTAGGCAAAGCTCGAGTTGCGGGCGATCACGAACAACAACTTGAAACGCGACAACGCGGTAATGATGTCCTCGACGATGCCATCGGCGAAGTACTCCTGCTCCGGATCGACGCTGAAGTTCTGAAACGGCAGAACGGCAATGGAAGGCTTGTCGGGCAGGGCGAGCGGCTCGGCCGACGCGGGCCGTCCTTGCTCGTTTGAAAGTTCCAGGGCCAGGGATGACGGACGTCGCCAGTCGGGGGGTTCCCATCACGCTGAAAGCCTGAAATGGCCGTTCGATGTTCTTCAGGGTCAGGCCGCCAAGATCGGCAAAGCTCGCCTTGAGCCGGCCTGCGACAGCCTCGTGAACAGTGCGAGAGATCAATATGCCTCCTGCCGGCGCTTGTGTTTCCAGTCGCGCTGCAATGTTCACGCCGTCGCCGTAGAGATCATCTCCCTCGACGATCATGTCGCCAAGATGAAGACCGATGCGGAATATGATTCGCTCCGTGTCGGGCCGTCCCGGGTCGACGTCGTTCATGGCCTGCTGGAGCTCGATCGCCGCCGACAGGGCGTCGACGGCGCTGGCGAACTCTACGAGCGCGCCGTCGCCGATCAGCTTGACCAGCCGGCCGCCATACCGCGCGACCGTTGGGTCGAAGCGCCTCTTTCGATGCTCGCGCAGTCGCGCCAGTGTTCCACTCTCGTCGCGCCCCATGAGGCGGGAGTAGCCGACGACGTCGGCAGCGAGAACCGCCACCAGTTTGCGCTGGTCATGGACCACGGGAACTTCCCCCGTTCTCTATGCCGCACAGGATGCCGTCGGGCTCGGCGCGCGACGGCGTTCACGGGCGCCACGAGGAGCAAGCTCCAGCGCCCGAGCGGACAATGCGCTGCTTGACGTGGTGGCGATATCGTACCGAGAGGCAGGCATCCTAGACCTTGGTGTAGTTACAATTCAGCGCGGATTCGGCAACAGCTATCGCAGGCGATTCAAGTGAGCCGTGGCAGCAAGGATCATCCCTTTGCCTAACCCGCCAGTCATTGCCGTCGTCGAGGATGACCAGGCAATGCGTGAAGCCCTTTGCGACTTCCTCCAGGTGCTTTCCATGTCGTGTCGCACCTTCGATCGGTCCGAAGCGTTCCTGGCGGCCTATGCACCTGGCGAGTTCGACTGTCTTGTCACGGATCTGCGCTTGCCCGGCATGGGAGGGCTGGCGCTGCAGCGGAAGCTCAGGGCACGCGGTTCCTCGATACCGGTCATTGTCGTCACGTCCGCCATCGATTCTCTGAGCCGTTCGCGTGCCATGGAAGACGGGGCTTTCGCTTATCTGACCAAGCCGGTCAGTGACGATGTCCTGGTCCGTCATCTCAGGGCCGCGCTACGGCAATGGCCCGTCCAGTAGCGCCCTTGCCGCGCGCAGAGCCGGCGTGTCGAACCCTTCGGTGAAGCGATCATGGACCGGCGCCAAGACCTGCCTTGCCTCCTTGTGGCGACCCTGGGCCATGCGCAATCGGGCCAGGCTGAGCGCAATGCGCAGCTCCCAGAACGAGGCGCCCTGCGCACGAGCGATCTCGTTTGCCGTCTGGAGGCAGTCCTCGGCCGCGACAACGAGCGCGGGCTTTGCTTGCTGCAGGAGCAATTCGCCTTTCAGGCGCATGAGCTCCGCCCGGTACCAACTCTCTCCCTTGTGGTCTGTCCACTCGATGGCACGTTCCAATTTGGAGCCAGCCTCCTCGAGACGACCAAGCCCGGCCAAGCCCTTGGCAAGGTAACCGAGGAATTGGACGTAGCCCATCTGCCAACCCGACTGCTCGCAGGCTTCCAGTGTCTGCGACAGCAGCTCGATACCCCGGGCGAGCTCGCCACGTTCGATAAGCAGCGCTCCCTTCCAGCAGCTCCCCATCATCTTCCACAGGGTTGCATCCATCCGTGCTGCCCAGTCGCTCAGGGCCGTGACGGCCGCTTCGGCGGCTGCCAAATCACCCCTCATCAGCGCGATGGGACACAACGCATCGTGCACGACCCAGCACACGGTGATGCCTGCGCCAGACGACTGCGCCATCTCGAAGCTGGAACTGGCCTCCGCGTAGGCTCGGTCCATGTCGCCGCGCAGGCTGAGCACGCGCGCGAGTCTCTCCCGCGCCAGCACGTGCCGGTCGCGGCGGAACAGCGTCGAGTGATGTCCGTCCGAGGGGGCGACATAGAAGTCGACGACGCGCTGGAGGCAGTCTTGTGCGTTGGCCAACTTGCCCGTGTAGAGCAGGGAGGCGCCGACAATACTGTCGCCTGCCAACCTCATTGTATCTCCGCCGCGCTGCGTGACGGCGGCGAGCTGCTGAGCTGTGACGAGCGCGGCGCCATGGTCGCCGGACATGAATTCGACTGACCATTGCAAGTAGAGCAGGCCTGCCTGCAACTCCACGTCGTCGACGTTCGCCGTGAGGTCGATCGCCCTCTTGAGGGCGGCATGACTGCGCTCGACCGGCGCGAATGTCATGGCGAGCGCCTCTCCATAGGCGATCCACAGGCGCCTTTCCGTCGCCTGGCTCAAACGGGTGTCGGGTGGCCGCGTTGCCAGCATGCTTTCGACACGATCGCGACACTCTCCCATCAGCGATAACATCTGCCAGATGGGCGCAAAGGCAGCCGTGAGCCTGGCGCCGATCTCGGCGTCGCCATCGGGCGAGAAGGCCCAGTCGAGCGCAGCCCGGACGTTGTCGAGCTCGCGAACGCATCGCGCCGCATCATCGCGGCTCAGCCAGGCTTTTGAGCCCGCCGCCACGGGGGAGACGAGATCCCGGAGATGCTCGGCATGGCGCCGGGCGGCACCCGGATACTCGCCATTCCGGGTGAGTTCCTCCAAGGCATAGGTGCGTATCGTCTCCAGCAGGCGCCATCGCGTCGGGGGTGTTGGATTGATGCGTTCGCAAAGCGACTTCGACACGAGGCTGGACAAGTCCTCGATGATCGAACGACCGTCTCGGTCGCTGCCACCCACGGCCTGGGCGGCCTCGAATGCAAATCCCGCCGGGAAGACCGCAAGGCGACGCAGCAGGCGCTGCTCGTCCTCCGACAGCAGCTGGTAGCTCCAGTCGAGCGCGGCCCGCAAGGTCCGGTGCCGTGGGATCGCGGTGCGGCGCCCGCTGGTCAACAGCGCGAAGCGATCACGCAGGCCGGCGGCCACCTGCTCGGTTCCGACAAAGGCAGCGCGGGCCGCAGCGAACTCGATGGCAAGCGGAATGCCGTCGAGGTGCCGGCAGATCTCGACGATCGACGGGAGATCCGCCGGCTGCGGCGAGAAGCCCGCGTCCAGTGCTTTCGTGCGGGCGACGAACAGCTCCACAGCACTGTGGCCAAGGATGATGTCCGGGGCCTCTTGCTCGGGAGCGGGGACGTCGAGCGCCGGAACGCGGTAGACGGCTTCGCCCTGGATTCGCATGATCTCGCGGCTGGTCGCCAGAACCGTGGCGTGCGGGCACAGGCGCATGATGGCCTCGACCAGGGCTGCCACCGCGTCGATCAGATGCTCGCAATTGTCGAGCAAGAGCAGGAGGTGCCGGTCGCCGATGGCACGCGCGAGCGACTCCGCGGTGATCCGCTCGCCACCGAGCTTCAGTGCCAGCACGCTGGCCACCGTGGACGGTGCGAGAGCTGCGTCGGAAACCGACGCCAGCTCGACGAGCCATGCGCCATGCTCGAAGTCGGCGAGCAAGCCGCTGACCGCCTTCATCGCGAGGGCGGTCTTTCCGATCCCGCCCGGGCCGGTCAAGGTCACTGCCCGATAGGCGGAGACGAGGTCACGCACGCGCTGCACCGCCGTCGACCGGCCGACGAGCCGGGTGACAATCACCGGGAAATTGGTGGATGGGCGCTCTGCAGATTGAGGGCGCGGCCGGGGCGCGGGCGGCGTCTCGGTCGCCTCGCCGTGCTGGACGGTCCAGCCCCCGAGCAGTCGGTACCCTCGGCCCGGGAACGTCTTCAACAGGCTTCGATCCTGGCCAAAGGCCTTGCGGACCGCGGCTATATGCACGTGAAGCGTATTGTCCCCGACGATGGCGCCCGGCCAGAGGCGCTCCATCAGATCATCCTTGGTGACGAGCTGACCTTCCGCCCGGGCCAGGAGCTCGACGATCTCGAAGGCGCGGTTGCCGAGGGCTACCGGCATGCCGCGTGATCGAAGCTCACGTCGACCGAGATCTACCTCCCACGGCTCGCACCGGTAGACCAGATTTGGAGTTGCTCCGGTCATTTTGATTTCTGGTGCGACAGCGTTTACGCCTCAAGGACAAAAATGAGCGCCGCAGCTTTGCCGACAAAGGACGGTCGCGCAAGGAGCTGTGTCATCCTCCAAAGCAGTCATCAAGATATAGCGGAAATGCACGTTCTTGTGCGTCGTTAAGGTTGATTCAGGTCGACCCCAAGGAACCTTCAGGCCGGCCTCGGATAGAACGCCTTCATCTTGAGTAGAGGTGCGCCATGCCCCGCTCCGTAGCTGCTGAGGAACCCTGGTCCCGCGCTCATCAGCGACGCAGGCGTCGAGGCGGACGCTCACCCCTTTGTCATCGCGACCGAGCCAGGACGACGTCCCTGACCTGTCGGCCGCCTATCGTCGAAGACAACGGCATCCTGGCAGAATTGAGTGCGACGATCGCGCATGAGGTCAATCAGCCGCTCGCCGCGATCGTCATGAGGGCCGAAACCGGCCTGCGATGGCTTTTGCGTGATCAGCCGAGCATCGCGAAGCGCGAGCCCGCGCTGACCCCGATCGATCTGAGCGAAGTTGTCGAAGAAGCCTTACTGTCCATCTGCCACGAGGTCGAGTCCAAGTCGGTCACCCTGTCGGTGACGCCTGGTCTCGGGCTCCCCCTTGTATCGGGCGATCGCATCCAGCTGCAGCAGGTGATCGTCAACCTGCTCGTCAACAGCATCCACGCTGTCGCACAGGTCGAAAGTTTGAAGCGCCGGATCGACCTCGAGACCTGCGCCGATGAGGACGACGCGGTCTCCTTTTTGATTTGTGACAGCGGGCCAGGAATCGCAGCCGAAAATCTCGATCACGTGTTCGAGAGCTTCTTCACCACGAAGGAAGGCGGGATGGGCATCGGCCTCGCCATCTGCCAATCGCTGCGCGTGACGGATGGCACTGCTCTGACCGGAAAGGAGAACCCGCCATGAGCGGGAGCGATCAGAGCAGAGCGCTCAACCGATCTCGGCCTGCGGGCAATTCGGCGGAAGCAGATCGCCCGCTGGTCATCCTCGTCGATGACGACGACGGCCTCCGCGAGGCGCTGCACGGGCTCATGCAGTCGGTTGGCCTCGACGCGATCGGCTTCGCCTCCACGCGTGATTTGCTCAAGGCCGAGCTTCCGGATCGGCCGGGTTGCTTCGTCGCCGATGTGCGGATGCCGGGTGTGAGCGGCCTGGATCTCCAACGGCGGCTCGTAGAAAGTGGCGACGTCAAGCCGATCATCTTTCTCACCGGTCATGGCGACATCCCGATGTCGGTGCAAGCGATGAAGGCAGGAGCCGTCGACTTCCTCACCAAGCCGGTGCGCGACCAGGCGTTGCTTGATGCGATCGCGGCCGCCATCGAACGCGATATCAAGCAGCGCAAGCACGCGCAGGTCGTGAAGCAGCACCTGAGCAGGCTCGGGCTGCTCACGCCGCGCGAGCGTCAAGTGCTGCGCGCGGTCGCGGCCGGCCGGCTCAACAAGCAGATCGCTTTCGACCTCGGCGTCAGCGAGGTCACAGTTAAGCTCCACCGCGGCAACGTCATGCGCAAGATGCAGCTCGCCTCCGTGGGCGAGCTCATTCGTGTCTGGGAGGCGCTGCCCCGTGAGGTGCGCGAGAGGGTGGAGGCCTAGCCCGGATCGGCATGGCGGGACCTATCCCTGGGGCCAGGTCCATCTAGACGATGGCGAGCGAAAGCGAGCCGCAAGAACGATATCGGTGTCTCGGTAAGCGTGCATTGATGGTGCCAATCGTAAGGCGACTAGCAGGAGGTAATCTCATGAAGATCGTAGTCATCGGAGGAACCGGCCTGATCGGGTCGAAGGTTGTCGAGAAGCTGAAGGGCAAGGGCCATGAGGCGATCGCGGCGGCGCCCAACACCGGCGTGAACACGATCACGGGCGAAGGCCTCGCCGAGGCGCTTCGCAACGCAGGGGTCGTCGTCGACGTGGCCAACTCGCCCTCGTTCGAGGATCGAGCGGCGATGGATTTCTTCCAAACGGCGGGCAAGAACCTGACGGCCGCGGAGATGGCAGCGGGCGTCAAGCATCACGTCGCGTTGTCGGTCGTCGGCACCGAGCGCCTTCAGGCCAGCGGCTACTTCCGGGCGAAGCTGGCCCAGGAAACCAAGATCAAGAGCTCGCCGATTCCCTACACCCTTGTGCGCGCGACTCAGTTCTTCGAGTTCCTCCGCGCCATTGCACAAGAGGGTACCGAGGGAAACATCGTGCGTCTCTCGCATGCGCTCTTCCAGCCCATGGCGGCGGACGATGTCGCGACCGCAGTCGCCAAGGCGGCGCTGGTCCCGCCGGTGAACGGCATGGTGGAGATCGGCGGGCCGGAGACATTCCATATCGACGAGCTGGCTGCCAAGGTCCTCGCCTACGACAAGGATCCGCGAAAGGTCGTGACGGATCCGGAGGCGCTCTACTACGGCATCAAGGTGGATGACAGGTCGCTCGTCCCTGACGCAAACGCCGAGCTTGGGGCGACCAAGTTCGACTGGTGGCTCGCTCACGTCCCACCGCCGGCGAAAAAGGCCGCTGCGTGACGGACGACCGATCAAGCCTGGCCCATGGACGGAGGATCAGACGATGACGAGAGCTCTCTGCATTGGCGTCGCCTTGGCGCTCGGCGTTGCAGCGGTGGCAAACGGCCTCTTCATGCTTGCGTCGCCGGAAGGATGGTACTTCGCTGTGCCGGGTGTGACGACCACGGGGCCGTTCAACCAGCACTTCGTTCGCGACATCGGCCTGATCTTCTTGTTCATCGGGGCCGCATTCCTGACGGGGGCAGCGCTGCCCCGCTACCGCATCGTCCTGTGGGCGGCGCCGACACTCTGGCTTTGGTCACACGCCCTCTTCCATTTCTGGGAGGTAGCGGTCGGCATATGCGGGCCATCCGTGCTCGCGCGGGATTTTCCGGCCGTCACCCTCCCAGCCCTCACTGCTACCGTCCTGACCTTCTGGGCGATTGCCGAAGGCCGTACCGCGGCAGGTGCCCGCCCGCTGCGGGCGCTCCATTCCTGACTGACCTATCCGAAGGAGGCCTCCATGAAACGCATTTTCTGCTTGCTGCTCCTCGCTGCCTTGCCGTTCGGCAACGCCCTTGCGCAGGCGCCGAAGGAGAAGGCTGCCAAGGTGACGCTCGTCTACCAGCACGAGCTGCCGAACGTCCCCGGCAAGAGCATCAAGGGCGTGCTCGTCGAATATGGCCCGGGCGGTTACTCGCCCGGCCATACGCATGCCAAGTCCGCCTTCATCTATGCAACCGTTCTCGAAGGCGCGATCCGCAGCCAGGTCAACGACGGGCCGGCAACGACCTACAAGGCCGGACAGAGCTTCTCCGAGATGCCCGGCGACCGCCACGCCGTCAGCGCCAATGCCAGCGAGACGGAGCCCGCCAAGCTGCTGGCGGTGTTCGTCGTCGACACGAACGAGACGGTCTTGACGATCCCGTTCGGGAACTGAGGTTTCAATACCTTTTCTTTCTGCGGAGATAGCGCGTGACTGGCCCAGCCACGACCGAGCAAGGCCGCGAGACGACCGAACAGGCCAACGCGCCGGAGGCCGTCTCACCAGAGAGCTGGAAGGCCCCCCGGCGGCGAAAGATCCTGCTGGGAGCGGCGGGCGCCGTCGTCCTGGCAGCCGTTCTCGCGGTTGGCATTCCGTGGATCCTGGAGGCTCTCGACACCGTCTCGACCGACGACGCGTTCGTGAACGGTCATGTCACCTTCGTTGCCGCGCGCGTCCGCGGTCAGGTCGCGCGTGTCCTCGTCGACGACAACAATCGCGTGCACCGGGGAGACCTTCTTGTCGAGCTCGACAAGGAGCCGTATCGGACCGCCGTCGCCGTCAAGAAGGCGGCCGTCGATGTTGCCGAGGCGGATTTGAAAACGGCGATCGCCACGGTGCATGGCATCGAAGCGGAGGCGAGAAGCAGGTACTGGAAACTGGAGCTTGCCATGGACGACGTCGCCAATCGGCTCGCTGAACTGCATGCGCGGGTTGCCGGCGTCGACAAGAGCAAGGCGGCGCTGACCCTGGCCGAGCTCGAGTTCGAGCGGGCCAGGCAGCTGGTGGCGTCGAACAATATTCCCCGGTCTGAGTTCGATCACCGGCAAGCGGCCCTAGTGACGGCGCGTGCCGAGTTGGTCCAGGCCCTGGCCGACGTGAACCAGACTCGCGTCTCCTTGGGACTGAAGACGCTGCCCTTGGAGAGTCCGGATCTCGGCAAGGTACCGCCGGATCTCGATCAGAACTTCTCGGCTGTTCGCGAGGCTCAGGCGGCGCTGATCCAGAGCGCAGCTCAGTTGGGGGTCCTCCATTCGTACAACCAAACGCCCAGGGCGATGATCGCGGAGTTCGAGAAATCCGATTCGGGCGACATCGACCGCACGTTCGCCCGGCTGGCGATGCAGGCGCCCGCGGTCAAGCAGGCCGAAGCCAAGCTCGAGGCCGCCAAGCGTGATCTTGCCAAGGCCGAGCTCGATCTTCGCTACTGCGACATCGTCGCGGAGATCGATGGCGTCGTCACGCGCAGGAACGTCAATCCAGGCAACAATGTCCAGGTCGGGCAGGGTCTCATGGCGATTCGCTCGCTCAACGAGGTCTGGGTCGACGCCAATTTCAAGGAGACGCAGCTCGCCGACCTGCGGATCGGCCAACCGGTCGATCTCAAGGCCGACATGTACGGCGGCCGGCAGACGTTCAAGGGCCGCATTGCCGGCTTCACCATGGGGACCGGATCGACCTTGGCGCTGCTGCCGGCGCAGAACGCCACCGGCAACTTCGTCAAGGTCGTGCAGCGGCTGCCGGTCCGCATCGAGCTCGTGGGATACGACGCGGAGAAGAGCCCTCTGTTCATCGGCACGTCGGTCGTGCCGGTGGTCCACATCCATGAGCCGGCGACTGGTCCCGACGCCGGGAAGTTTCTCCAGGCCCATCGATGACCGCACTGGCGGTGACCCGATCCCCGGCGGCGGCCAACCCATGGGTGGTGGCCGCGATCGTCGTGGTGCCCACCTTCATGGAGGTGCTCGACACCACCATCGCGGTGGTGGCTCTGCGCTATATCGCCGGCGGCCTGTCGGCGACGGTCGACGATGGCGAATGGGTTCTCACCAGCTATCTTGCCGCCAACGCGGTCATCCTGCCGATCACCGGCTGGCTGTCCGCACGCCTCGGTCGCCGCACCTACTTCCTGCTGTCGATTGGCGTCTTCACCCTCGCTTCGGGGCTGTGCGGCATGGCCACCAGCCTCGACCAGCTGATCCTGTTCCGCGTCATCCAGGGCCTCGCTGGTGGCGGCCTTCAACCCTGCAGCCAGGGCGTGCTGCTGGACGCCTTTCCGCCCGAGAAGCAGGGCACGGCGATGACCTTGTTCGGCCTGGCAGCTTTGCTGGCGCCGGTGGTTGGCCCGACGCTCGGCGGCTGGATCACCGACCAGTATTCCTGGCGCTGGGTGTTCCTGATCAACGTCCCGGTCGGCTTGCTGGCCCTTGCTGCCTGCTCTGTCACGCTGCGCGATCCGGACTATCTCGTTCGCGCGAGCCAGGAGTTGCAGAAGCGACCATTCAGATTCGACTCGATTGGCCTGTCGCTGCTGGTGATCGTCATCGTCTGCTGGGAGGTGTTGCTGAGCAAGGGGCAGGAATGGGACTGGCTGGGCGATCCCTTCTGGCGCGTGCAGGCGCTGGCGGTTCTCTTCACGGCGGGATTGATCGGGCTGGTCTTCTGGGAGCTGCGCCATCGCAGCCCCGTGGTCAATTTCCGGCCCTTGCGAGAACGCAACTTCGCGACCTGCTGCCTCATCATCTTCTTTGCCTATGCCGTGCTCTACGGCGCGAGCACGGCGTTGCCCGGCCTGCTCCAGTCCTTGTTCGGATACGATGCCCTGAGCGCGGGATTGGTCATGTCGCCGGCGGGGGTGTTTGCGCTCCTCTCGATGCCCGCCATCGGCCTGCTGCTCGGCCGCGGGACGGATGCCCGCTGGTTGCTTGCGGCCGGCCTGCTGGTGATGGCAGCCGGGAGCTACTGGATGTCTCGGATGAATCTCGACATCAGCCCGGGCCAGGTCGTCTGGCCGCGCGTGCTGATCGTTCTTGGCCTGTCGATGTGCTTCGCGCCAGCGAACGTGGCGGCCTACCTCTATACACCGTTGGAGCTGCGGGGCGCGGCCGTCGGCTTGTTGAGCCTGCTGCGCAACGAGGGCGGCAGCGTCGGCACGTCGCTGGCGCAGACGCTGCATGAGCGCCGCGACCAATTCCATACGATGCGGCTCGGCGAGCACCTCGATCCTTTCAACCCCGCCGTGAGCTCCTTCATCGAGCAAGCCCAGGCACACTTGGATATGGGCGACCCGGCTGCTCTCCAGCAGCTGGCCTGGCAGGCGCTCGAGAACCTGCGCCAGCAGCAGGCCTCCGCCCTTGCCTACTTCGACTGCTTCTGGATCTTCGCCATGGTGACGCTTGCGCTCGTGCTCGTCGTGCCGCTGATGAAACGCTCCGTCGCCGAGAAGGGCGCTCGCATCGGCGGCGAATGAGATCGATCAATAGCCGCGCGCGATGCCGACTTCTTGCAGGAGCTTTCCTCCGGCCCTGAGGCTATGGACGTTCGCGACGATCTCGGTCACCAGCTGGGCGACAGTCGGCCGCCGCGCCACGTGCGGCATCACCGTGACCTTGGGATGAAGCCAGAGCGGGCTTTCCGGCGGCAGCGGCTCCGGCCAGAGTGCATCCAACGCGGCGTAGGACAACTGTCCCGAGTCGAGTGCCGAGATCAGGTCGTCGTCCACCACGTGCCGGCCGCGCCCGACATTCACCAGCATGGCTCCTCTCGGCATCATGGTGAACGTGCGTGCGCAGAAGATGCCCTCGGTCTCCGCCGTGAGCGGCAACAGGCAGACGGCGATGTCGGTCTGGCCGAGAAAGCGCTCGAGCTGGCCGCGGCCGTGGAAGAGGGGGACCTCCGCGTCCTGCCGCGGCGAGCGGACCCACGCTGAGACCTTGAAGCCCAGCGACTGCAGGACCAGCGCCGGTGCCTTGGCCATCATTCCGAAACCCAGAAAACCGACGCGCCGTTGCTCGGGCCGAAGGATCGGTGCCCGGCGCCATTCCCGTCTCGCCTGGGCCGCCTGGTAGGCAGGCATCTCGCGATGGAAGCGCAAGACGTGCATGACGACGTACTCCGTCATCATCGGATCGCCGCCCGGCGGTTCGACCTTGCCGAGCGGGACCTTCGGCAGTTTCGGATGCTTGACGATGCCGTCCACGCCGGCCGCGCGGCTGAACATGGCCTTCAAGTTGGGAAAGGCAGGAAGCTGATCGAAATCCGGATGCATGAACGCGAGGTATTCGATGTCCTCGAGCTCGCCCACCTCAGGCCAGATGCGAATGGGCAGATCGGGAATCTGCTTCTTGAACGTGTCACGCCATGCCTGGGCGTTGCCGATGATCTGGTCCAGCTTGATGATGAGCAGAGCCATGCAGCCTCCCGCGTGAGGCCCAAGGGCAGCGCGTCACGCCTCGAGATGATAGAGGAGGATATTGAACGATCCAAACCGATGGTTCGAGGGGGTGCCATGGATCTCGATGGAAAAGTCGCATTCGTGACCGGCGGCTCAGGCAACATTGGAAGCGCAATTACGGAAGCTCTTGCTGCCTGCGGTGCGGACATAGTGGTCTCCTATGTCGGCGAGGCTGGCCGCGCTGGAGCGGTGATCGAGGCGGTGCAGAGGGTTGGCCGGCAGGGGCATGCCGTGCAGCTCGATCAACGAGACCCCAAATCGATCGACCGCTGCGCTGAAAAGGTCGTCGGCTGTTTTGGGCGGATCGATATTCTCGTCAACAACGCGGCGTGGAACATCGGCATCCCGTTCGCCGAGCTCGATGCCCTGACACCGGAGATTTGGGATCGTGTCCTCGAAACCAACCTTCGGGGACCATTCCTGCTCTCGCGGACGTTCGCATCGGAGCTTCGGCGGCACAAAACGGGCCGCATCGTCAACATTGCCTCGCTCGCCGGACTCGCCCCAACCGGCAGCAGCATCGCTTACGCGGCCAGCAAGGCGGCGCTGATCCATCTCACACATTGCCTGGCAGTCGCCATGGCGCCCGACGTGACCGTGAATTGCATAGCCCCCGGGCTGGTCGAGGGAACGCGCATGGCCGAGCGGCTGCCCGAGGCCGTGAAGCAGACGGCGCGCGCTCAAACAGTCCTTGGACGAACGGGAAGCGCGGATGACATCGCACAGTTGGTCGTCGCCTATTGCCGGGCGGACAGCGTGACGGGGCAAACAGTCGTCGTCGACGGCGGCTCCCCGATCGGGATGCGCTGAGAGATCGCACTGCAAGGCCGACACGGGAGCGCGTTGGGATTTTCCGCTAATAGAGCGCTCGCCGTCGGCTGCTCCAGATGGCAGCTTCGCTCGGACAAGGGAGGGAGAAGCCTTTCATGAAGGTGACCGACATCGTCTGCCACATCTTGCAATGCAAGGTCGACAAGCCGTTCGTGTCGGCGCGCGGCTGGGTCTATGGCACGCGATCCTCGTGCGTGGTCGAGGTCTCGACCGATGAAGGCCTCACGGGCTGGGGTGAATGCTACGGTCCCGCGGCTGTCGCAAAGACGTTCATCGACACGCAATTCAAGTCGCGCGTCGTCGGCAAGGATCCGTTCGACGTCGAGGTGATCTGGGAAGACCTCTACAATCGCATCAAGGACTACGGAACAACGGGCATGGCCATCTCGGCCATCTCGGGCATCGACATCGCGCTGTGGGACATCATCGGCCGCGCCGTCGCCAAGCCGGTGCACAAGCTGATTGGCGGTGCCTATCGCAGCGACGTGATCCCCTATGCCACTGGTCTCTACTTCATCGACATGGACCGGCTGATCGAGGAAGCGGTGGAAGAGGCGCTGGACTTCAAGAGCATGGGCTTTCGCGCCATCAAGATGAAGATCGGCCTGGGCGACCTGAAGCTCGATGCCAAGCGCGTCGCGGCTGTGCGCGAGGCGGTCGGTCCGGACCTCAAGCTCGCCGTCGACGCCAACCACTGCTTCTCGGTGCCCAATGCGATCAAGCTGGGGCGCATGCTGGAGGACTACGACATCCTCTGGTTCGAGGAGCCGATCAGCCCCGAGGACCACGACGGCTACCTCGAGGTGACGCGCGCGCTCGACATGGCGGTGGCCGGCGGCGAGAACGATTTCACCCGCTGGGGCTTTCGCGACATCATCGCCCGCAAGGCGATGGACATCGTGCAGCCGGATCTCTGCGCCGCTGGCGGCTTCTCGGAGGGCCGCAAGATAGCGACGCTGGCCAGCGCCTTCGGCGTCGAATGCGTGCCGCACGCCTGGGGCTCGGCCATCGGCCTCGCGGCGACGGTCCAGTTCCTGGCGGCGCTGCCCGACCAGCCGCCGGCCTTCCGGTCGATGCCGCCGATGCTGGAGTTCGAGCAGACCCCCAACCCGCTGCGCGATCATCTGGCGAAAGAGCCGATCGAGCAGAAGGGCGGCATCGTCAAGGTGCCGGCCGGGCCGGGGCTGGGCATCGAGATCGATCGCGAGGTGCTGAAAAGGTACAAGGTGGCCTGAGCCGGTCCGAGTTTCTGTGTCGTACGGTGCCCAGAAACTCGAGTGTCCCAATGATACTTGACTTATACTAAAGTTACACTATAGTCTTCTGCGGCGCGGCGATCTGCTCCGGCATTTTCGCCGCTCAACATCTTGGGGCTGACAGTGCGAGCACACACACGGCTGATTGGCGTAGCGCTTGCGAGAATTGCGGAAACCCCTGCCAGCAGGAGTGGCTGAATGAAGATCGTCGACGTGAAAGCCTATCCGACCAGCTTCCGCTTGCCAAAGGAGCGGCAGGTGTCACTGGGCATCGGCACCATGACCAAGCGCGACTGCGTCATGGTGAAGGTGACGACGGAGGACGGCATCGTCGGCTGGGGCGAGAGCCATCACGCGCGCTCGCCGGGCAGCATCGGACACCTCATCAACACCACGCTCAAAGGCTTCGTCGTCGGCATGGATGCCACCGACACGGTGGGCATCTGGGCCAGGATCTACAAGTTCCAGCTCGGCAGCCACGGCATGGGCGCTGCCACCGCGATGGCGATGAGCGGCATCGACCAGGCGCTGTGGGACATCAAGGGCAAGGCGATCGGCTGGCCGCTCTACAAGCTCCTGGGCGGCAGCAACAGGCCGGTGCCGGCCTATGCCGGCGGGGTCTCGCTGGGCTACCAGCCACCCGAGGCGCTGGTCGCCGAGGCCGTCCCGATGGTCGAGGCCGGCTACAAGGCCCTGAAGCTCAGGATCGGTGACACGGTTGCCGCCGATATCCAGCGCATGACGGCGATCCGCAGGCACTTCGGCGCGGGGATCGCGATCCTGACCGATGCCAACACCGGCTACTCGGTGGCCGACGTGCGCCGCGTCATGCCGGCCATGGACGAGCTCGATATCGGCTGGCTGGAGGAGCCGTTCCCCGCGCATGACCATCGCTCCTATGCCCTGGCCCGGAGCTTTGGCCGCACGCCGTTGGCCGCCGGCGAGAACCACTACACGCGCTTCGAGTTCCATCGCCTGATCGAGGACGGCAACATCACCATCCTGCAGCCCGATCTCTCCAAGAGCGGCGGCATCACCGAGGTGCAGCGCATCGCGGTGGCGGCGTCGATGTGGAAGCTGCCCGTCCATCCGCACAGCTCGATGACCGGCCTCAACCACGCCGTTTCGATCCATTTCCTGGCCTCGATCGACAATGGCGGTTACTTCGAGGCCGACCTCTCGGTCGCCAACAAGTTCCGCGACGAGCTGGGCTCCGAGCCGTGGAAGATCGGCAAGGATGGCTGCGTGCGGCCTCTCGACAAGCCCGGCATCGGCGTGGAGATCGACGAAAAGTTCCTGGACGCCCACCCGGTGATCGAAGGGCCGGGCTATGTCTGAGCGCCGCCACGAAATGGCCGAGATTGAGGCGGTGCCGATGTGCGAAAACTCACATATGGCCAGGACGACCCTGCGTAGTGACGCTCCCGTGTGTGGCGAAGGAGCGTTCCATGAATGCAGGTTCAGTGCTGACACAGCTTTTCCGTTTTCGCCCCGGCGAGCGGCGAGCCGTTGCTGAACTTCTCGAGTCGGAGCAGCCGGTCCGGCTGCCGCCGACCGTGGAGCCGGACGAGCTGCCGCCCGAGTTCGAGGACGTCGTCAAGGTCCAGGTGCTGGGGTACCGGGAACGACTGACCGTCTTCCATGGTCATCGTTTTCGCGTCCTCGAGCCGATCTGGACGCTGGTGCCGAAGGACAAGTAAGAGGCCGGACCGGGTCTACGCGGCGACCACCAGGGTCGAGGCGAGCTGGCGGACCGACTTCACCATGGCCATGGCCACCAGCTTGCCCGTCTTGCGGTTCTCCGCGCTGACGGCGACGTCCTCGCGGAAGGTGAAGCGGCCGAAGGTGCCCTGCGCTTCGAGCTCGACGATGTGTGTGCTGATCGTCGGGTCGGCCACGATGACGACACGCGTGCGGTCGAGGCCGAGCCCGGCGATCGCCGCGGCGGCGGAGATGTTGACGTTCTGGGGATAGAGCCGGGCGCCCTCGCGCACCGGGCCGTCGAACACGGTGCTTGGTTTTTCGAGCGCGTCGAGGTCGACCAGCGTCTCGGCGACGGTGCCTTTCCAGGCCGACGGGTCCTTGCGCACGGTGATCGTCACGCTGTCGAGCCCACCCACGGCGGCGCTGCTCAGGATATCGAGGGCGCCGATCCCGGCCGACGGCAGGATCAGGCGCTTGCCGTTGGCCTTGGCCGCGGCCAGCAGGCGATCGAACAGGGGTGTGTCCGTGAAGGCGCCGACGGAGGTGACGAGAAAGTCTGCGCCGCCCTCAAGCACGCGCTGGCCGTAGACGCGCACCGCCTCGTGCCCGGCGCATTCGGCGACGGCGTTGAAGGCATTGGCGAAGAAGCGGTCGGGCTCATGGGTGAGCAGGCCCTCGGTGCGGGGCCGCTTCACCAGCACGGAGAGCAGCGCGACGTCGTCGAGGCGCGCGGCCTCGATGTGCCGGCCGATGGCGCCGTAGCCGATCAGCCCGAGCTTCAGGGTCATGCAAGCCGGCTCTCGATCCAGCCGGCCCAGGCGATCAGCTGGTCGTCGGCACCGTGTGCGCCGACCAGCTGCACCGAGAGCGGCAGGCCGAACGGACCGCTGTTGAAGGGCAGCGCGATGCAGGGCGTGCCGAGCAGTGTCCAGAAGCGATTGAAGATCGGATCGCCGGTGTTGCCGAGGCCCGCCGGCGCCTCGCCCTTGGCCGACGGCGCCAGCAGCAGGTCAAAGGAGGTCCAGGCGTCTTTCAGCTGGGTGAGCGCTGTGTGCTTGCGTTTCCTGGTGTCGGCATATTGAGGCCGGGTGACCGCATCGCCCTCGGCCATGACCGTCTGCATGATCGGAGAGAACAGAGCGGAGGAACGCGCCCGCTCTCGGGTGAAGGACTGCGTTGCCTCCTTGGTCATGACGCGGTGCTGCGCCTGCATCAGACCGGCCCAGGAGTCGGGCGCCTTCCATTCGCGCACCTTGGCACCCGCGGCGCGCAAGGTCCGCGCTGCTTCCTCGATGTTCTTCCTGTTGTAGGGCTCCGCCTGATCCCACCACGGCGTGCGGATCAGGCCGATGCGCGGCGGCTCACGCGGCGGATCGGCAGCGGCGTGGCCGTAGGCAGCGCGGATCAGGGCGAGGTCATTGGCCTCGCGCACGAAGAAGCCCAGCGTGTCGAGGCTGGGGGCGTAAGGCTTCACGCCCGTCATGTCGGCCCAACCGTAGCTGCCTTTGTAGGCGACGACGCCGTTGAAGGCGCCTGGCCGGATCACCGAGCCCGCCGTCTGCGTGCCGTAGCCCACCGGCGCCATGAAGTCGGCGACGGCCGCCGCCGATCCAGACGACGAGCCGCCCGGCGTGTGGCGCAGATTGTGCGGATTGTGGGTCTTGCCGGCGTGGGCGCCGGCGAACTCGGTGGTCACCGTCTTGCCGAGCACGATGGCGCCCGCTTTCACCAGCTGTGTCACGCAGGCTGCATCCTTGCCCACGGCGTGATCGCGATAGATCGGCGAGCCGCAGGTGGTGGGCAGCGTGCGGGTGGCGATGATGTCCTTTACGGCCAGTGGAATACCGTGAAGCGGGCCGGCTGGCCGGCTGCGCTTGTCGAGCATGTCGGCGCGCTTACGGGCGCCGTCAGGATCGAGCGCCTCCCAGGCATGGACCTGACCCTCGCGTTCTTGGATCCGGTCCAGGCACGCCTCGACAAGATCGCGGGCCTTGAGCCGCTTCTGGGCCATGCGCAGCACGGCCGAGCTGGCCGCCAGTCTATTGGGCGATTTCGCCATCCGTCCTCTCCCCCTGGGGCGTTGTTCGGGTCATGATGGCCGAGGTACGACCGAAAGGCACGCGATGTGATGTCCGAAGGAGAGATCGATTTCTGGTTCTCGACCGGCAGCACCTACACCTATCTCGCCGTGTCGCGGCTGGACAAGGTGGCGGCGCGCGCGGGCGTGCGCTTCAACTGGCGGCCGTTCAGCGTGCGCGCAATCATGCGCGAGCAGAACAACATTCCGTTCGCCAACAAGCCGATCAAAAGCCAGTACATGTGGCGCGACATCGCGCGCCGTGCGGCGCTGTATGGCCTCGAGGCCAGGGTGCCGGTGCCCTATCCTTTGCAGGAGTTCGACCTCGCCAACCGCCTGGCGCTGCTGGGACTCGCCGAGGGCTGGGGCAAGCCTTATATCGTGGCAAGCTATCGCCGCTGGTTCGTCGACGGACAGGAGCCGGGCCGCGAGCCCAACCTGTCGGCCAGCCTGGCCGAGGTCGGGCAGAAAGTGACCGACGCCGTCGAACGGGCAAGCCGCGATGAAGTGATCAAGCGCTACGAAGCCGCCACGGACGAAGCGCGCAAGCTTGGCATCTTCGGCTCACCGACCTTCGTCGTTGGCGGCGAGCTGTTCTGGGGCGACGACCGTCTGGACGACGCTCTGTCCTGGTTGCGACATGGGAGCCTGAAGCGATGAACCCGCCCTTTGCCATCAACAAGATCGGACACGTCGTGGTCAATGTCTCCGACCTCGAGAGGTCCAAGCGCTTCTACACCGAGGTTCTGGGCTTCAAGATCTCCGACATCTATCCCGACAAGATGATGCCGGGCGGCATGGTGTTCCTGCGCTGCAACGCCGACCATCATTGCCTGGCCTTGATCGGTGGCGCGCCGTCCGCGGACGGTGCCGCGCGCACCTTGCATCATCTCGCCTTCGAGCTTTCGACGCTCGACGAGGTGCTGCGCGCCCGCGACCACCTCAAGCGGCATGGCGCCAGGATCGTCTACGAGGGCCGTCGCCGCGCGGGCTGCCAGGTCTCGGTCGAGTTCCTCGATCCCGACGGCCATCACCTGGAGCTGTTCTGGGGCCTCGACCAGATCGGCTACGATGGACGCTCGCGCCCAGCCGACGAGTGGCGCCAGACCGCCACCCTTGCGGATGCCGTGCGCATCGCCCCGCCAGGCCAGGACACCACGCTGCACGACGAGGGCCTGCGCCGGCAGGTCGGCGAGGACTGACCTATTCGGCGGCCTTTGTCGCCACCCGGGCCCGCGTGCCCTTGACCTTCTCGCGGAAGGTCTGCAGGGCGACGTAGAGTCCCGGGATCACGAAGATGCCCAGGCAGGAGGCGGCGATCATGCCGCCAAAGACGGCGGTGCCGACGGCGCGCTGTGTGGCGGCGCCGGCGCCCGTGGCGATGACCAGCGGCACCAGCCCCAGGATGAAGGCGAAGGACGTCATCATGACCGCGCGGAAGCGCAGGCCGGCCGCCGTAATCGCGGACGTCGCGATGTCCTTGCCTTGGGCGCGCTCCTCCATCGCGAACTCGATGATCAGGATGGCATTCTTTGCGGCGAGCGCGATCAGCACCACGATGCCGATCTGAGCGTAGATGTTGTTGTCCAGGCCGGCGATGAACAGCGCGGTCACGGCGCCGAACAGCCCGACGATGACCGAGAGGAGCGCCGCGATCGGTATGGCGGTGCTCTCATAGAGTCCGACCAGGAACAGGTAGGCGAAGACGACGGCCAGAGCGAGGATGAAGCCCGCTTGGCCGGTGGCGGCTTTTTCCTGCAGCGCCGTGCCGGTCCATTCGAAGCCGTAGCCCGCCGGCAGTGTCGACTTGGCGAGCCTCTCCATGGCCGCGATCGCCTCGCCGGAGGAATAACCGGGAGCGGGCGCGCCGTTGACGACGACCGAGCGCAGGTTGTTGTAGCGCACGATCGAGCTCGGCGCCGTCACCAGGTCGATGTTGGCCACTGCCTGCAGCGGCACCAGCTCTCCATTGGCGGCCCGGATGCGCACACGGAAGACATCGTTGACCGTGGCGCGATCGGCGGCGTCGGCCTGGACCTTGACCTGCCAGGTCCGGCCGAACAGGTTGAAGTCGTTGGTGTAGGCGCCGCCCAATGCGGTCTGCATCGACGAGAAGATGTCCGAGATGCCTATGCCCAGCGCCTGGGCGCGCTCGCGGTCGAGCTGTAGGTTGATCTGCGGCGTCGAGGCGCCGTAGGTCGTGAATACGCCTTCGAGTTGCGGCACCTGCTGGGCCGACACCATCAGGCCGCGCGCGACGGCGGCGAGGTCGGCGGGCGGCGCACCCGCGAGCGATTGCACGACGAACTCGAAGCCTGCCGAATTGCCGAGCCCCATGATCGGCGGCAGGTTGAAGGCGAAGACGTTGGCCGACGCGATCTGACGGAAGGCGACATTGACCTCCTCCAGCGCCCGGAACACCGAGAGGCTTCTGTCCTTTCGCTCGCCGAAGGGTTTCAGGCCGACCACCACCAGCGCGCGGTTGGGCAGGTTGAGCCCGTCGATCAGGCTGTAGCCGCTGACCGTGAAGATGCTCTGCAGCCAGGGCTTGCCCTCGATCACCCGCTCCACCTCGTCGAGCGAGGCGAGCGTGCGGTTGGTCGAAGCCGCGTCGGGCAGCTGCACCTCGGCCATGAAAGCTCCCTGGTCCTCGTCGGGCAGGAAGCCGCTGGGCACCAGGCGGCCGACGCCGACGACGCCAAGGGCGAAGCCGACAACCAGCAGAAGGGTGATGACGAAGCGCCGCGCCAGCGGAGCCACCAGACGGGCATAGCCGTCGCGGCTCTTGTCGATGCCGTTCTGCATCCAGGCCATGACACCCCGAGGCTTCTTGCGGTGCCGCAGGATCAATGAGCAGAGCGCCGGCGACAGCGACAGCGCGTTGATGGCCGAGATCACCATCGACACCGACACGGCCACGGCGAACTGCTTATAGAGCTGGCCAGCGATGCCCGGGATGAAGGCGGTCGGGATGAACACCGAGAGCAGCACCAGGGTGATGGCGATGATGGGGGCCGTCACCTGGCTCATCGCCTTCTCGGTCGCCTGGGCGGGCGTCAGGTCGGGCTCGTGCTCCAGGATATGCTCGACAGCCTCCACGACCACGATGGCGTCGTCGACCACGATGCCGATCGCCAGCACCAGGGCCAGCAGTGAGATGGTGTTGGCCGAGAAGCCCAGCGCCAGCATGACGGCGAAGGTGCCGATCAGGGCGACCGGCACGGCGATGATCGGGATCAGCGTGGCGCGCAAGTTGCCGAGGAAAATGAACACCACGATGGCAACCAGCACGAAGGCCTCGAACAGCGTGTGGATCACGCTTTCGATCGTCGCCTCGACGAATACCGTGGTGTCGTACATGACGTCGTAGGAGACGTCGTCGGGAAAGCGGGCTTCGAGCTCCTTCAGCGCCTTGCGCACGCCTTGCGCCGTTTGCAGCGCATTGGCGCCGGGCAGCTGATAGATCTGGATGCCGGCGGCCGGCTTGCCGTTGTAGCGGCCGATCGAGTCGCTGGTCTTGGAGCCGAGCTCGACGCGGGCAATATCCTTGATGCGAACCAGCCCGCCGTCGGGTTGGGCGCGCACCACGATGTCCTCGAACTCCGCCGTCGTCGTGAGGCGGCCCTGTGTGGTGATGTTGAGCTGGAAGCCGACATCCTGCATCAACGGCGCCGCGCCCACCAAGCCGACCGCCGCCTGCACGTTCTGGGCCTGCACGGCCGCGACCACGTCGTTGGGCGTGATGTCGAGACTCGACATGCGGTCGAGGTTCAGCCACACGCGCATGGCGTAATCGAGAGGGCCGAACAGGCTGGCATCACCGACGCCGGGCACGCGGCGCAAGGTGTCGAGCAGGGTGATGGTGGCGAAGTTCGACAGGAACAGGCCATCCCGGCTGCCCTTGGGCGAATATACCGCCACCACCTGCAGCAGCGAGGATGACTGCTTCTTCGTGGTGACGCCGAGCCGCTGCACTTCCGGCGGCAGCAGGGCCAGCACCTGGTTGACGCGGTTGGTGACGTTGACGGTGTTGAGATCGGGGTCGGAGCCGACCTCGAAGGAGACGATCAGCGTGTAGCTGCCGTCGCCGCCCGACGTCGACTTCATGTAAAGCATGCGCTCGACGCCGTTGACCTGGCCCTCGATGACCTGCGCCACGCTCTCCTCGACCGCCTGGGCGGAGGCGCCGGGGTAGCTGGCCGTGACCCGCACCTGCGGCGGCACGATGTCGGGGAACTGCGCCACCGGCAGCACGCTCATTGCCAGCAGGCCGGCGATGGTGATGACGGTCGAGACGACGAAGGCGAGCCTGGGCCGGCGAATGAACAGCGAGGAGATCGTCATGGCGCTACAGCTTCTGCGTGGTCGCGGGCGGCGGCGCCATTGTGGGCGCCACGGTCATGCCCGCGCGTACGCGCTGCTGGCCCTGGACGATGACCCTCTCGCCCGCTTTCAGGCCTTCGGTGATCGCGATCAGACCATCGCGGGCAACGCCGGTCTTGACGCGGCGCTGCTCGACCACGTTCTTGTCGTTGACGACGAAGAGGTAAGGCCCTGTCTGGTCGAGGGCGAGCGATTGCTGCGGCACCGCGATCGTGGTGTCGGGCTTCTCCTGCTCAATGATGACCCGCACCGTCTGGCCATCGGTCAGGACGCCGTCCTTGTTGGGAAAGGTTGCGCGCACGATCTGGCCATCGGTCTTGGGATCGACCGTGACGTCGATGAAATCGAGCTGGCCCTTCTCCTGGTAGAAGCTGCCGTCGGCCAAGCGGACGCGCACGATCAGCGGATCGCCCGCCGCCTTGTCCCTGCGCGCGTCGAGCAGCTCGCGCTGGGTGACCGGGAACAGCACGCGAATGGGCGTTTCGCTGACGACGATGGCCAGCACGCCGGTGTCCGGCCCGACGATGTTGCCGGGAGAGGCCATGGCCCGGCCGATGCGCCCGTCGATCGGCGAGCGGATCTCGGTGTAGGAGAGCTGGATCTCGGCATCGCGGAGCTGAGCCCGCGAATCCTCGAGCTGGGCCTTGGCCTGCAACAGCTCGGACTGGCGCTGGTCGAAGGTCTGGCGTGTGCCAGTGTTGGTGCGCAGCAGCTCCTCGGCGCGCTTGAACTGCAGCTCGGCGTTGGTGAGCGCCGCCTGCGCCGAATCGCGCTGGGCGGTCTTCTGGTCGACCGCGGCCTGAAACGGTTCGCGTTCGATGGTGAAGACGACCTGGTCCTTTTTGACGAGGTCGCCGTCGTTGAACAGGCGTGGCCCGAGGAAGCCCTTGACCCGGGCGCGCAGCTCGACCTTGTCGACCGCGGCAGCGCGGCCGATGAATTCGGCCTGGGCCGCGATCGGCTTGAGCTCGGCCGGCTGGACCAGGACGGCCGGCGGTGGAGCACCCTGCTGGGCCTCGGCGGAGCTGACGGCGAATACCGCCAGCAGGCACGCAGCAACGCGAGCCCATGCCCTTGAACGCTGCTGATGCATTGTCTTCGTCCCCACTCGTAGTAACCTTCAAACACTGCCTTATTTCGACAATGCGGTCACGGTCTTTCGGGTCGCAACTGAGAAGGGGATTGCCGTGGCGGTCGTGCGCTGGTTGGTCGTGGTGCTGTCGTTGGCGGTCGCGCTCGCGGCGCCCGATCTCGGCGCCCAGAACCGCAGCAGTTTCTCGAATCCGGCCGAGTACGACAACTATATGGCAGCGCTCAATATGCGCGACCCGGCCAAGCGCGCGACCGCGATGGAAGTCTTCATCGCTTGGTATCCGGGCAGCACCATGCGCCTCGAGGCCCATGAGCAGGCGATGGCGGCTTGGCAGGCGGCCAATCAGCCGGACAAGGCGGCCTTCATCGCCGGCAAGCTGCTGCAGATCGACCCCGGCAACGTCCATGCCCTCGCCCATCTCGTCTACGCGGCACGCGCTCGCGCCACTCAAGGCGACGCTTCTGCCCTCGCCTCCATGACGGCGACGGCCGAAAAGGGCTTGGCGGCGCTGGCCAAATGGCGCAAGCCTGCGACCCTCGCTGACGAAGTGTTCGCACGTTCCAAGCAGCAAATGGGCGCCGTGTTCCATGGCGCCCTGGGTTATGCCGCGCTGCAGGCAAAGGACTATGACAAGGCTCGGCGCTACTACCGAGAAGCGGTGGCCGCCGAGCCCGACAGCCTGCAGGATGTTTACCAGCTGGCCGTGGCGCAGCTCGAAGGCACGCCGCTGGATGCGGTGGGCTTCTGGTATGCGGCGCGGTCCATCGTCATCGCGCGCGCCGCGAAGAACGAGGCGACCGCTGCCGAGATCGATCGCTACGTGCGCTCGCGTTATCGCATCTATCGCGGAAGCGAAGAGGGGTGGAAGGAGATCGTGGCGAAGGTTGCTGCGGGCGAGCGCATCCCGCCGGCAAGCTTCGTCAAATCGATCCCGCGGGCACTCACGCCCCAGGAGGCGGCGATCGTGGTCGTGGAAGAGAACGATCCGGAGTCGCTGTCCTTCTCGGATTGGGCCCTGGTGCTGCGCCACCGAGACATTTCGCCGGCCAACAAGGCTGCGGCCGAAAAGGTTTGGAAGACCATTGTCGACAAGCAGCAGGGAGGCAGCATCCGTCTCAAGATCCCAGTGAAAGTGATCAGCGCGACACCCGATACCATCGAGGCGGCGCTGACCGACGAGGCGCAGGCGGCCAACATCTCCGATCTGCATATCGCCATGGCCCGGCCCTTGGCGCCGTTGCCTGCCGTCGGCACCAACATCTCGATCATCGGCACCTTGAGCGACTACCGGCCGCAGCCCTTCCAGCTCATGATGACGCGGGCCGAGCTGGCGGAAGAATCGATGCCCGTCGCCGGCGGCACTTGCGCCGACCCGCGCCCACAGATGTGCACACGCGAATACCGGCCGGCCTGCGGCCTGCGCCGCGACGGCAGCCGCAAGACTTATGGCAATGCGTGCTCGGCCTGCAGCGACCCGGACGTGGTGAGCCAGGCAGCCGGCGCCTGTCCCTGACAAATGCGTGAAGGCCTTGCCAAACGAACCTGGGGGCAATAGTTAAGTGATCACTTTACTATTGTGCCACTTTACTACTGTGCATGGGCGGTTCGCATGTCCCTCACGTTCCACTTCCATCCTCTTGCCTCGTTTTGCCAGAAGGTGCTCATCGCCCTTTACGAGAACGGCACGGCCTTCGAATCGCATGTCGTCGATCTCGGCAACGAGGCATCGAGCTCTGCTTTCAAGAAGCTCTGGCCGATCGGCAAGATGCCGGTGCTGCGTGATGAGGCGCGTGACAGGACGGTCCCCGAATCCAGCATCATCATCGAATACCTGGCGCAGCACTATCCCGGTCCAACGCCGCTCATCCCGGCCGATCCGGCGCTCGCATTGCGCACGCGATTGGCCGATCGCTTCTATGATCTCTATGTGCATGATCCGATGCAGAGGATCGTCGGCGACCGGCTGCGGCCGGCGGGCAAGACCGATCCGCATGGCGTGGACCTCGCGAAAGCGCTGTTGCGCACCGCTTACGACATGATCGATACCGATATGGCGACCAGGACCTGGGCGGTGGGCGAGGCCTTCACCATGGCGGATTGCGCTGCCGCGCCCCCGCTGTTCTTCGCCAACAAGCTCGTGCCGTTCTCTCACGGCCATCTGGCAGCCTATTTCGAGCGCCTGTCAAAACGTCCGTCGATCGCCCGCACCTTCGAGGAAGCGCGACCGTACCTGAAATTTTTTCCAGGATAGGCTCCCTTGCAGCCTGTCGCTCCCCTCGATCTCACCTTTCAGGCGCTGGCCGATCCGACACGTCGCACCATGGTCGAGCGCCTGAGCCGAGGGCCGGCCTCGGTGAGCGAGCTCGCCGAGCCGCTGGCCATGACCTTGTCGGCGGTGGTGCAGCATCTCGCGGTGCTTGAGGCGAGCGGCCTGGTGCGATCGCAGAAGGCAGGGCGCGTGCGGACCTGCCGTATCGAACCCAAGGCGCTGCAGGCTGCCGAGCGCTGGATCAGCGAGCGGCGGGCCAGCTGGGAGCACCGGCTCGACCGGCTTGGCGCCTTTCTCGCGGAAACCGAGCCGAAACCCAGGCGGCGGAGAAAGACATGACTCAGCGATCGACCAAGCACGCCACATTCACCATCGAACGTATTTTCCCCGTTTCTCCGGCGCGCGTGTTCGCCGCATATGCCGATGCCAAGGCCAAGGCGCGCTGGTTCGGCGGTCCCGACGAATGGGAGAAGTCGAACCTCACGCTCGACTTCCGCGTCGGCGGACGAGAGAGCGTGAGCGGCGGTCCGTCCGGCGGACCTGTGCACCACTACAACGCTCTTTACCAGGACATCGTGCCCAACGAGCGCATCGTGCTCACCTACGAGATGCATCTCGACAAGACCCGCATCTCGGTGTCGCTCGGCACCACTGAGTTCAAGCCGGCGGGCGAAGGCACGAAGCTCGTTTATACCGAGCAATCGGTTTTCCTGGATGGCCATGACGATGCTGGCGGTCGCGAGCAAGGCACGCGCGGCCTGCTCGACAACCTCGAAGCGGCACTGAGGCGCGTGGCATGACCGGGCGATCGGCCCAGCACGGCACGATCAGGTTGGAGCGACGCTACAAAGCTTCGCCGAAACGGGTGTTTGCCGCGTGGGCGGAGCCTGAGGCACGCGCCAAGTGGGACGTTCCGGGGCGCTGGGCGATCGCCGAGCAGAGCTTCGATTTCCGCGAAAGCGGCCGAGAGCTGAAACGCTTCGGCCCCCAGACCGATCCGCGCTTCGTCGCCGAGACGCTTTATCTCGATATCGTGCCGCAGCGCCGCATCGTCTTCAGCTATTCGACGACCAGCAACGGCACGCCGATCTCCGTGTCGCTCACCACGATCGAGATGGCGGCCGACGGCCGGGAAACGCGTCTGCTCCTGACGGAGCAGATCGTGTTCCTCGACGGCCACGACAATGCCGGCAACAGGGAAGAGGGCCTGTCTTCGATGCTCGACAAGATCGGCGCGATGCTTTGAATGTCAGTGCGCCATCAGCAATGGCACCCGGCAGGACGAGATGACCTTGCCGGTGGCGCCGCCCAGACCCAGGAAGCTCATGACCTGGCCACGGCCGTAGGCACCCATCACCAGCAGGTCGGCGCCCTTGCCATGCGTGTAGTCGAGCAGGGCGCGACCGCGTGCTCGGCCTGATACAGCGCCGGGATCAATCGCATCGACCTTGGTCTTGAGCCCGTGCCGACCGAGATTGCGCGCAAGATAGGGCGCACCGACATCGTCAGGCGTGCTGCCGACCACGAGGATGGTGATCTCGCTCGCCTTGGCGAGGAAGGGCAGGGCGTACTCGACGGCACGCGCCGCCTGGAAGCTGCCGTTCCAGGCGACGATCACTGAACCGAAGGAACCGGCGCCGGGCTTGGGGGGGGCAATCATCACCGAGCGGGCGCATTCATAGATCGCGGCCTCGACGGTGGCTGGCGCCACGTTCTCCGGGTCAGCGCCCGGTCGGCCAAGGACCAGAAGGTCCGAGCAGCGGCCCATCGCGACGAGGGTGTCCAGGGTGGCGGTCTTGGCGGCAGTGTAAGTCGCCCCCTTGATCGGAGCCACGATGTCCTTGTAGGCCCGTTCGGTCTCCTTGGCGCGCTCTTCCAGCCGCTCGTCGTCGAGGTTCATGATCAGGGGCATCGCCTCGCCGCTCATGGCCAGTCCGCCAACCATGCCGCCGGCTGGGCCGACCGGCAGGTGCAGTGCATCCACGGCTCCCTCGAAGGTGCCGGCAACGCGCGCGGCGAGCGTGAACGACATGGCAGCGTCGGGACCGCCTTCGGACACGGCCAGGATTGACTTGAACATCGATTGCTCCCCCAAGACAGCGGACGGCGATTAAGACGGCCCCGCGGCCGGCATGCAAGCCGAGACTTTCGGCCGGCGAACGGTTTACCGCTGGGCCGCTACTTTTGAGCGGCTTGCCCGAGTGCCACCATGATCTCGCCGACCGGCTCGAGATTTTGGCCGGCGCGTTGTGCGGCAGCCAGCACGTCGTCGAGCGGGCGACCCTGGGCAATGGCGGTCGCACCCCACAGCAGCGACGACCGCATGCCGCTCTTGCAGTAGGCGACAATACGCCCAGGCTGCCTGGCCAGCAGGTCGGCGAAGGCGCGGACTTGATCGGCCGTGACGCGCGGCCCGGAAAAGGGAAGGTCGAGGAAGAAAAGTCCTGCTTCCTCTGCAGCCTTCTTGAGGTCGGCCGTGCGTGGCTGGCCAAACAGTGCCTCGCCATCGGGGCGGTTGTTCACCACGGCGACGTATCCTGCCGCGGCGACATCCTTCATGTCTTTCGGCTGAAGCTGACCGGCAATGGCGACGCGATCGTCGATGGCGACAAGAGAGACAGGCATTGGGTTACTCCGTGACGACGTGCTTGCTGATTTCGCGTTTGCGGATCCAATGGATGAACGGCAACGACAGCAACACCATCCAAAGCTTTCCGAGAATCTGTCCGGCCAGGAAATCCAGGCTTCCGAACGCCAGCCATAAAAACAGCAGACTGTCGGCAATCAAGCCAACCACGCTGCTGGCCAGCACTGCGAGAACCAGGCCGCGCGACTGCAGCGGCGTATAGACGGCAAAGTCGGCAAGCTCTGACAGCAGGAATGCGGCGGCCGAAGCATAGACCAGTTGCGGCGGTGCCACCGCACCCGAGAGGGCGGCACCGGCCACGATGGCGGCGAGCGCCACCCCACGGCCCAGCCGGCGCTGCACCATGTCACGCAGGACCAGGGCCAGGCCGATCATCAGCACACCTGACGGCGCCATCAGTGGATGTCCATCAGGCCCCCAGGGCGCTACCGGCACTAGGCAGGGCCCATGCGGTGGAACGCAGACGGAACCGATATGACCGATCATCCAGTTGGCGACAGGTATGCAGGCAATAAAGCCGAGAAAATATGCAATCGATGCCGCCTTGCCGCGATCGAGGATCATTCTTCTGGTCATCATGCGGGCCGCTCCCTAGCAGGTCTGCACGCCGTCCGGAACCCTGCAGGCCTTGAGAGCGCAGCCGCGCATCGGTACAACCTGCAGACCTATCGGGAGGACAACAGATGACCCTGCTTTCGCGCCGCACGGCCTTCATCGCTTTTTCGGCCGCACCGCTCGCCTATATTCCGAGCGTGCACGCCGTTGATGCCTTGCCCGATGCGCGCTTCGTCGGCTTTTCGCAAGCCGTCAACGATTTTTCAATCAAGTCCGGGCAGCTTGCGCTCGCACGATCCGCCAATGAGAACGTCCGTGGATATGCCACGAGAGCAATCGCCGAGCATACGACGGCAGCGGAGATGCTCAGCAAGGCGCGCTCTGAAGCGGGCGTCTCTTACGCGCCGGATGGCAGCATGGGGCCGCGGACGGAGAACGAGTTGGCACGTCTCAACTCGTTGCAGGGACCTCAATTCGATCAGGCTTTCGCCGCCGCTCAACTCGCAGTCCAGACGGCTGCGGAGGCGCAGTTCGGCGCATACTCGCAAAACGGCACCAGTGGTCCGCTGCGCCGCTATGCCCAGCAAATGCTGCCCAAGTCGAAGATGTTTCTCGAGTACGCCCAGCGGCTGGCCGGCGGTCGTTAACCGACGGTCCTGCCTTCACGCCAGGCAGTGTAACCCCGTTTGCGCAAGCTGCAGGCGGGACATCGACCGCAGCCATAACCCCATGGCTGACGCATGCCGCGTTCGCTCTCGTAACAAGTATGCGTGTGCTCGAGGATAATCTCGACGAGTGAATCGCCACCAAGTTGCTGGGCGAGCGACCACGTCTCGGCCTTGTCGAGCCACATCAAAGGCGTATGCAGCACGAAGTTGCGATCCATGCCCAGATTGAGCGCGACCTGGAGAGCTTTGATGGTGTCGTCGCGGCAATCAGGATAACCGGAGAAATCGGTCTCGCACATGCCGCCCACGAGGTTTCGGATATCGCGTCGCCAGGCAACGGCGGCTGCGAATGTGAAGAACAGGAGGTTGCGGCCAGGCACGAAGCTATTGGGCAATCCTTCTCTTTCCATCGCGAACGCGACGTTGCGGGTGAGCGAGGTATCGCTGATCTGGCCGAGCACGGCCATGTCGATAAAATGGTCGTTGCCCAACCGCTCGGCCCAGTGCGGAAAGCGTCGGCGAATCTCGTCCAGCACCACAAGCCGTTGATTCAACTCGATTCGATGCCGCTGGCCATAATCAAAAGCAATCGTCTCGACCTGCATAAATCGTTGTAGCGCCCAGGCCAGACACGTGGTGGAATCCTGACCGCCGGAGAATAGGACGAGGGCTGATCGAGCGTCGTTCATGGAGGGTTTATGGCCCTCAACCTCTCTCCGCGCCACAGCGTTGCACGTCACAGTGTTTACGGAAGGGAGGAACCCATGTTCGTCTCCGATATTCTCGCACAGAAGGGCGCGCAGGTATTCACCGTGACATCGGACACCTCCGTGGCCCAGGTCTCGCAGCAACTCAGCACGCGGCGCATTGGTTCGGTCCTGGTGATGGAGGCCGGCAATACGGTCATCGGTATCGTGTCCGAACGCGATCTCGTGCGCGCACTCGCGAGCCATGGCGCCAAGGCGATGGAACTGGAGGCGCGGCACGTCATGACACACGAGGTGGTGACCTGCGATCCGGACGATTCGATCGACCAGGTGATGGAAACCATGACGCTTGGCCGCTTTCGGCATTTGCCGGTGGTTCGGCACGGCGAGTTGCTGGGTCTTGTGTCGATCGGCGATGTGGTCAAGGCCCGACTGGAAGAGGCCGCTCACGAAGCTGAGGCGCTCAAGGCCTATATCGTTGCCGGCTGATCCTAATCTTTTTGCATCCTTTGTCTAAAAAAGATGGTGCCGCTGTCGCAATTTGCTTCGGCACGCGGCGAGCATATTTTATTGCTGCAGGGCTTGTTTCATTTTAAGACGCTGGTGCACTATACTCGCAGCTCCCCACAATATTAATACACAAGAGTTTCTCATGCCGCGCACTGCGTCGCTCACCAGCATCGAAGCGAAAATCCGTGAGCTTCAAGCCAAAGCCGAAGCGCTCAAGAAGTTCGAGAAGCCGGGCATCAAGCAGCTACGAACGGTGTTGCGAAAGTATAAGCTTTCGATGGCCGACGTTAAGCTCGCCATAAATGGCGGTGCGGGAGGAGCTGGCCGACGCAGCACACTCAAAGGCCGCAAGCTCAAAGCCAAATATCGTAATCCCGCCGATAAGAGCCAAACCTGGGCAGGGCGTGGCATTAGGCCGAAATGGCTGACGGCTGCGCTGAAGGGCGGGAAGAAGCTGGAGGACTTTGCCGTTTAGTTGCTTGCGTGAACGAGCTGCAGATCTACAAGGAGTTCGAGCGTGGGAAATGGTGATCTGCAGGGCAAGGTCGCGCTCGTAACGGGTGCAGGTAGAAACATTGGCCGAGCGATAGCGCTCACTCTGGCGCGCGACGGTGCTGCAATCGTCGTCAACGGACGGGCCGATCAGGCGGCGGTCGACGGTGTCGTCGCCGAGATCCTGGCTACGGGCGGCAAGGCTGTCGCTGCGATGGGCGATATCTCCGATCCCAAAGTACCGCCGCGACTTGCCGACGAGGCGGCCGATGCCTTCGGTGGCGTCGACATCCTGGTGTCCAATGCCGGCCTGAGACGCCAGACGTCCTTTCTCGACATGTCCTATGACGAGTGGCGCGAAATCATGTCGGTCGCGCTCGATGGCGCCTTCTTGCTAGGCAAGGCGATCGTGCCTCAGATGGTGGCGCGGGGCGGCGGCGCCTTTGTCGCGCTCTCCGGCATCTCGACTCATGTCGGCACGCCCAACCGCTGCCATGTCTCGGCATCGAAATCCGGCCTCGAAGGATTGATGCGCGCGCTTGCTGTCGAGCTTGCGCCCCACAAGATCACCTGCAATGCCCTCTCGCCCGGGGCCATCGATACGGCGCGCGGCGCCTCGGCTGGCCCAGCGCCGCCCAATCGCGTCAATCGGCCGATTCCGCTGAAACGCTTTGGGACGGTCGATGAGATCGCGGCCATGGTGCGTCTGCTGGTTGGTCCCGAAGGAGCCTTCATCACCGGCCAAACCATTCATGTGAATGGCGGTGAATTCTTGACGTGAGGAATCTCATCACCGACGTGGCGGGCGTGCTGGTCGGCAACGCCCACAATGCGCATGCCGCCACGGGAGTCACTGTGGCGGTCTTCGAGCGGAGCGCGGTGGCGAGTGTTGCCACGCTCGGCGGCGCGCCAGGGTCGCGCGCCGTGACATCGCTCGAGCCCGAGATGACCGGCAGCGCGATCGATGCCGTGGTCCTGTCCGGCGGTTCGCTCTACGGGCTCGATGCGGCCGGCGGAGTCTCAGCCGTGTTGTGTGCCCAAGGCAAAGGGCCTCAGTTCGGCGGGCTGAGACTGCCTGTCGCGGTGCAGGCTATCCTGTTCTACCTGATGAACGGCGGCGAGAAGGACTGGCTGAAGGAACCTGTGCAGAAGCGGCCGCCCTACTGGGACCTCGGCCGTGATGCGGCGTTGGCGGCAGGAGAGGGGTTTTGCTTGGGAACCGTGGGTGCCGGATACGGCGCCACCACCGCTACTCTCAAAGGCGGGTTGGGCTCCGCGAGCGCGTGCACGCAGCACGGTTTCGTGGTTGGGGCGCTGGTTGCGGTGAATGCCGTTGGTTCAGCGACCATCGGCCATGGCCCCCACTTCTGGGCCGCGCCCTACGAGCAAGACGCGGAGTTCGGCGGATTGGGCTGGCCCAAGGTCATGCCGCCTGGGGCGCTCGCTGTGCGCTTCAAAGGCCAGCCCGTGCAGGCAACCGCGACGACCATCGGCATGGTCGCGACCGATGCCACGCTCAGCAAGGCCGAGTGCAAGCGGCTGGCCATCATGGCCAA
>Ga0081455_10001073_pt1 | contig 34404 bp, 30 predicted proteins | sample TabmetS3T2R1_FD_70207 | JGI IMG/M metagenome (GOLD analysis project Ga0081455, IMG submission 70207) | Tabebuia heterophylla rhizosphere microbial communities from the University of Puerto Rico - S3T2R1 | ecosystem: Host-associated > Plants > Roots > Rhizosphere ...
CACTGGTTTGTCTTCATCGCTTTCGGCGCTTTGATCTTTACGCTGATCACCGCGTACGGGCAGCTCTTCGATCCGCGCTTCGCCATACCGATCATCGGGCACTGGGTGGTGTACGAGTGGGCCAGCGAGATCATCGCCTGGGCCGGATTGATCTCGATCTGCCTGCTGATCTTGATTCGACTACTGCTCCGTGGCCGTGGCCGAGCGTCCCGATTCTTTGGATCACGATCGTGGCAGGGCTACTACGTCGAGCTCACTGTGCTTGGCATTGTCGTCTGCGTACTGGTCTTGCGCGCCATGGAATATCAGCTTCTTGGCTCGGAGACCTCTCGGCTGCATTTCCCACTGACGTGGTTCCTGCTCCCGGCCGGGATCTCCACCGCGGGGCTCGAGACAGGCATCGTGATCATTTCCGCCATCAAGATCATCATCTCGATGGCGTGGTTCATCACTATCGGCATCAACCTCACCATGGGTGTTGCCTGGCACCGATTCACCGTCTGGCCGAATATCTGGTTCAAGCGCGAATCGTCGGGACGCCCAGCACTCGGCGCGCTGCAACCGATCATGATCGACGCCAAGCCGATCGATTTCGCCGAGATCGAAGATCTTGATGAAGACGCCTCGCTTGGTGTCGGCAAGATCGAGGACTTCACCTGGAAGGGATTGCTCGACTTCACCTCGTGTACCGAGTGCGGGCGCTGCCAGTCCCAGTGTCCGGCTTGGAACACCGGCAAACCGCTCTCGCCGAAGCTCGTGATCATGGATCTGCGAGAGCACGCGTACGCCAAATCGCCGTACCTGCAAGCGGCCGAAGCGGTACGCGCCGCACTGCCGGAGGCGACCCAGATCGAGGCAACCCGACCGCTGGTCGGGCCCATCGAGGTGCAGGATGGCGTCGCCGGCGTCATTGACCCGGACGTGCTGTGGTCGTGTACGACGTGCGGCGCCTGCGTCCAGCAGTGTCCCGTGGACATCGAACATGTTGATCACATACTCGATATGCGCCGCTTCGAGGTGATGATGTCGGCGGAGTTCCCGACAGAGCTCAATGGGCTCTTCAAAGGCCTGGAAAGCAAGGGAAATCCATGGAACATGAGCCCTCGAGGGCGAATGGACTGGGCCAAGGATCTTCCCTTTCCGGTACCACTGGTGGGCCAAGACGTCGAAGACCTTAGCGAGGTGGAGTATCTGTTCTGGGTTGGCTGCGCAGGCGCGTACGAGGATCGGGCCAAGAAGACCACGCGTGCAGTCGCGGAACTGCTCCACGTTGCGGGTGTGAGCTATGCCGTGCTTGGAAACGGCGAAACATGTACTGGTGATCCGGCCCGGCGTGCCGGGAATGAATTCGTCTTCCAGCAGCTAGCCATGGAGAACGCGGAGACCTTACAGGAGGCCAAGGCAACCAAGATCGTCGTGACCTGCGCTCACTGCTTGAACGCGTTGAAGAACGAGTATCCGCAGCTCGGCCTCAGCTGCGAGGTGGTACATCACACCCAACTGCTCAACCGACTAGTGCGCGACGCTCGACTGACGCCGGTTGCACCACCTGAGGGTTCAGTCGCTGGACGAACCATCACCTACCACGACGCCTGCTATCTCGGTCGGCACAACGAGATCTACGACCCGCCACGTGATTTGCTCGCCTCATTACCAGGCGCCACAGTCGCAGAAATGCCCCGCAACCGGGAGCGATCGTTCTGCTGCGGGGCAGGCGGAGCACGGATGTGGATGGAGGAGCGACTCGGTACCCGGGTAAACGACAACCGGACCGAGGAAGCACTGCGCACGCTCGACGGCGCCGGTAGGAATGGCCACGACGCCATCGCGACGGGTTGCCCATTCTGTCGAATCATGTTGACCGACGGGCTTACCGCGAAGCAGGCGTCCGGCTCGGCGCCCGAGACCACCGAGGTGCTCGATGTCGCGCAATTGCTTCTCGAAGCGGTCAAGCGGGGCAGTTAGTCCGCAAGCCGGCAACTGAGCCGTCCAGCCGACGCCGAAACTGGTCAGTAACAATATGCTCGCGGTCACTTTCCGCGTGGTAAGGGACCGGTTTCCGCCCGAAGATGGACGGGTTCACAACATCTGACGTCATTAGCACTTGATATGACGTCAGTTTGACGTCATAGTGATGTCATGGACCTTTCACCGTACCTCGAGTCGGTCCGGACGGGTGTCGTGAACGCCACCTCGCTGGCCGACGAACAAACCCAGCATGTTGCCGAGCGCCTTGGCACCGCAATCGAATCCTCAACCCGACTCGCACTCATTCAGGCGCTGTCGGACGCCGCTGGAAGCATCAGCGCCGAGCTTGCTCCGTCATCGGTTGAGCTGCGCATGGTGGGCCAGGATCCGGAGTTCGTGGTGTCTGTCCAGACCGCGGAGGCCGAGCCGACCTTGCTCATGCCCGAACCGGGGCCAGCAGACGAGGTCACCGACTCAGCAACCGCCGAAGCTGACGATGAGCCGGTGGCGCGCATCACACTGCGACTCCCGCAATCGGTGAAGACGCGCGTCGACGAAATAGCTTCAGCTGACGGAATTTCGACCAACGCGTGGCTTATCCGCGCGGTCATGGATGCCTTGTCCGACCGTAGCGGCCCAGGACCAGAGTGGCAGCAGCCGCCGCGGCCCCCGATGCCGCCCTCACCAAACGTGATCTTCGGACCAGGCGGTCCGTTCGGACCGCACGGCGTCTTCAGCTCGGGCGGCCCCTTCGGCCCAGGGGGTGTCTTCACCGAGCGCCTCAGGAAGGCCGCTCATTCCGAATCTCGTTCTGGCGGAAACGTCCAGGGGTGGGTGCGATGAGCATCACGAACTCGTACCAGGGCGTACGCCAGGTGGTCGTGGACAACTTAGGCGGCGGATCGATCACTGTGGAGCCCGGCGCCCAAGATCTTGTCGAGGCATGGATCGACGCAGCAGACGAGCGGTTCCTCGAGGAGGTGCAGATCCGTCAGGATCACGACTGGTTGCGGATCAGCCTTCCGCACCGCTTCGTGTGGAGTACCAAGGCTCAGCTGCGACTCGGCGTACCAGACGGGTTGGGCTATGTGATCAAGACTGGCTCAGCCGACGTATCGATCAGTGCGGACATCGGTCGATCCAAGATCATCAGCGGCTCTGGCGACATCACCGTGGGCAACGCGGTCGATCTTGATTGCAGCACCGGATCGGGCAACATCTCGGTTTCCCGGGTCGACGGCATCGCCGCCCGGCTCAGCTCGGGCTCGGGCGACCTGTCGGTGAGCGAAGCCTATTGCCCTCTCACGGCGAAGTCCGGCTCCGGCGATGTCGTAGTGAAGTCGCTGCGGGGTGTCGAGCTGCAGGCCAAGTCTGGATCAGGCGACATCGGCATCACGGCAACGAGTGGGTCGGTCGAGCTGCGCTCGGCGTCGGGCTCGGTGACAGTCGGGGTAGCCGACAACCTGCCCGCTTGGCTCGACCTCAGCTCTGTGTCCGGTGACATCCGCATCGACCTCGACTCGACGGCCCAACCCGAGCCCGGCGAGCCGTACATCACGGTGCGGGCGCGTACCGCCTCCGGAGACATCGCCATCCACCGCGCCTGAGTCGCTCCGGCGGAGTGACTTCGGCAGACTTTGCCGCATGAATGACTCCGTCGTTGGTCCCCGGGCCGGAGACGAAGACTCCGGCCCGGTAACCATCTACGACATCCAGGCAGCTGAAGACAACAAGGTCCAGGTCCGGGCACTCCCTCGGCTGACGCGGCAGGCATGGCGAATCGCATGGACGGCAGGGCGCCGAGAGTTCCTCTTCTCGACACTGCTGCAGCTCATCGGGGGTGGCGGGATTGCGCTCCTGCTGCTCTTGGGAGAACAAGGGCTGCAGGCACTCCTCAGCGCGATCCAAGGCGGTCAATCACTGGCAACAGTCGCACCGTGGGCAGTGGTTATCGCCGGCGTTGCCGGCATCCAGTCATTCGTCAACGCAGTGCAACGGGAACGTCAAGAAATCCTCGGCGAAGTGATAGAACGTCACATCGAGGAGCACGTCTTGGAAGTCGCAACTTCTGTCGACCTCCTGGGCTTCGAGACCCCGGCCCTTCACAACCGGGTGCAGCGCATGCAACTCAGCGGACCGCAATCGCTGAACCTGATCTTTGGCCTGTCGGGGCTGATCAGCGGCGCCGTCGGAGTTGTGGCCGTACTGGTGACCCTGATAACGATCGAGCCGGTCCTGGTGCTCATGGTGTCAATCGTCTTCGTGCCGGCATGGCTATCGGCGTCGCGTCGGGGTGAGGCGTTCTGGCGCTTCTTCTGGCGCATGACACCACGAGACCGGGAAAGGCAATATCTTGCTGAGCTGCTCTCTGATCGGGATGCTGCCAAGGAGGTACGGGCATTCGATCTTGGTCAGTTCTTGCGTAGTCGGCACCGTGCCCTTTACGACGAGCGCATTCGCGAACTGAGGCGAGTTGCGGCCAAGCAGCTCCGGCATGCGCTCCTCGCCAATGTGATCATCGCGGCGGTACTCGCAGCCACTCTTCTCGTTGTGGGGTGGCTTGCCCTGAGCGGCGCCGTGCCGCTGTCGGCGGCTGGCATTGCCGTGGCTGGCGTCGCCATCGTCGGCGCCCGGCTCACGACGGCAGGCTATGCCGCCGGCACACTGACCGAGTCGGCTCGATACGTCGATGACTACCTTGCCTTCGTCGAGCTGCTCCCTCGGGTACGACAGTCGGAGCCGCACAGCCCGGCACCAAGCTCATTCGACGAAATCTCGGTGACCGGTGTGAGCTTCACCTACCCGACGGCCACCGAACCCGCCATCCGCGATATCTCGCTCAGCATTCGTACAGGTGAGATCGTGGCGTTGGTCGGCGAGAACGGTTCGGGCAAGACCACGCTTGCGAAGCTCCTGGCCGGGCTCTATCAGCCTGCTACTGGCACCATCACTTGGGATGGTGTTGACATCTATAGCGTCGATGCCACACAGCTGCGCAGCGGAATTGCGGCGATCTTTCAAGATTTCGTTCGCTTCCACCTACGCGCTCGAGACAACGTTGGACTAGGGCGCGTCGACGCAATCGATGATCTTGACGGCATCCAGGAGGCGGCCCGCCAGGCAGACGCCGATGCATTTCTCAGTTCTCTGCCAAACGGGTATGAGACCGTGCTCGGGCCGGAGTTTGAAGGTGGCTCGGATCTGTCCGTCGGGCAGTGGCAACGCGTGGCGTTGGCCCGCGCGTTCTTCCGCCACGCCCCCTTCGTGATCTTGGATGAGCCGACGGCTGCTCTCGATCCTCGCGCCGAGCACGATCTGTTCGAGCGCATTAGGGTGCTCTTGGCGGGTCGTACCGTGCTGCTGATCTCGCATCGATTTTCCAGCGTCCGCCATGCGGATCGAACTATGTCCTGCACGACGGCCGGGTCACTGAGGCAGGCACTCACGACGAGCTCATGGCACTAGAAGGTCACTATGCCGAGCTCTTCCGGCTACAGGCCGCGGCGTACCTCACCGGTAATCCCGATGCCCTCTAACGCTGCTACGGCGGCCAGCGCTCCTGCCGAAACCTACGTGCACGTACCTTTCTGACGGTGTGCGCAGGTTGCAAACTGTGCAGACCGTATGCAACCTACGTGCACGTAGGTTGCATACCCCCTGTGTTGAAAGTTCTGCCTCTGCGGGAATCAGATCTGGGTGCGGTGAAAGTTCAGGTGGGAGCGGCTCGGCGTAGGCCCGCGCTGACCTTGATAGTGGGAACCGTACTGAGCCGACCCGTACGGATGCTCGGCCGCGGTGCTCAGCCGGAAGAAGCACAACTGGCCGATCTTCATCCCCGGCCACAGCTTGATCGGCAACGTCGCAACGTTGGACAGCTCAAGGGTGACGTGACCCGAAAATCCGGGATCGATGAAGCCCGCAGTGGCGTGAGTGAGTAACCCCAGCCGACCCAATGACGACTTGCCTTCCACGCGGGCGGCGATGTCGTCCGGGAGTGTCACCACCTCATAGATGGAGCCCAGTGCAAATTCGCCCGGATGCAAGATGAAGGGTTCATCAGCCATAGGTTCGACTGCTCGGGTCAGCTCTGGCTGATCCGCCGACGGATCGATGTGCGGATATCGATGGTTCTCGAAGACGCGAAAATACCGATCGAGGCGAACATCGATGCTCGATGGCTGCACCATGTCGACGGCGTACGGCTCCAGCCCGATGCGGCCGGCGTCGATCTCGGCCTTGATGTCGCGGTCGGAGAGCAACATGCCGGGACGATATCGCGACGAACCGTCAGCTGCCGCGCGTAATTTCGATCCAGTGATCACCGATGGACACGATCGCGCCGTCGCCTACCCGGACCATTTCACCGGCTCGGCAGCGGGCCGACATCCCATTGGTCGTGGACACCGTCGATCCGTTGGTGGATCCGCGGTCGACCACGTATACGCCACCGGCGTCCACACCGACCGCGAGATGAGACTTGGAGACGGTGCGCGATTCGTCAGCAATCTTGATCAGCTGCGCGTCCTCCTCGCCCGCCTTCGGTTGCGGGTTGCGGCCCAGCAGTACCAAACCCTCGAGCGTGATCCGCCTTCCGTCATCGAGCAAGATCGACCAATCCTGCACATAGGGAGAACTGGCCGCCACGGCGGTCTGATTCGAGAAATCACCAGTTGACGTCGCGTACTCGGGCATGTCCTCGGGCGCCGGAGAGACAGCGGACGGCGAATCCTGCGCGGTCTGGGACCCTGGTCCCGGCGGCTGCCCCGGTGGAGAGAATTCACCACCGGAAGGTTGCGAGCTTGGCGACGACCGGTACGGCGACGGCGCGTATGGTGCTCCCGGGTACGGCGTCGCGTAGGCGTTGCCGCCATATGCCGAAGCCGACCCGCCGGGCGGCACAGCGGCGGCATAGGGAGCCCCCGAGTTGGCCGGTGCCATTCCCGGTGGCGGCGTCAGCGGACCTGACGGCACCGGGCTGCTGGCAGGCCGGTATCCCTCCCCCGTCGGGTAGCTCTGCGGCGAGGCCGCGCGAACGCCGCTTGGTTGCGGCTGCGACATGGTGCCGAGCTGCGCCGGTTGGCCCTGCGCCGCGGCAACGGCGGCCCGAGCCGGCTGCACAGCTGGTGCCAGCAGCCGCTCCTTGATCATCACCGATGTCACGGCGAGATCATGCCAGCCTTGCTTGCGTGGCTGCCGCAGCATCATGATCAACATGATCAAGAGACCGATTCCGGTGATGTAGAGCGCCCAGAACACCACGGCCCGGATGGCCACCCGGCCCAGGCCGATCGGCCGGCCGTCAAGAAAGCCGACCAGCTGCAATTTCATCACCCGCAAACCCGGACTCGCCGCCCGAACCGCGAGGGTGTACCAGATCACCACGATCCACCCGATAGTGATGATCGCACCAATCACTTCCAGGGTCAGGCGAAGCGCACCCGTCGTAGTTGGAAGCAGGAAAATCAGCGCAAGGCTGACGACGACCGGAACCGACATGTTGATGAGATACGCCACGAAGCGCTTGCCGAGCGGGCCGACCTCCACTCCGGGAGGCAGGCCCGTCTCGCGATTGGGGCGACCCTGTGCGGGCGATTCCATGAAACAGCTCCTCGTCGTTGGTACTCGCAGATGAGACGCTACTGCGGAAAGTCAATCAATACAGACACTCCGTCACCGAGCTCGATGACACTGCCCAATTGCACGGTGACAGGTTCGCGCGGACTGAGCTGCTGACGATCCACGGCACCGGGACGCACCAGGACCGTCCCGTTGGTGGAATTCAGGTCGGTAACGACAATCTGCCAGTCGTCGGCCGCCACCTCGAGATGTGTCCGGCTGATGTCATGGTTCGGGCTGGGGACGGTCATAAGCCGTGGTGCCCTGCTGTCCGACCGATCGCCCGACGGCGCCCGGCCGATCAGTACCGGTCGATCGAGCTCGGCCGTAGAGCCGTCGGAGGCGCGCAGCACAGCGAGCACCGGGCCTGGCACAAATTGCGGTGGCTGGCTCGTCAAGGGGCTTCGACATACCCGACAGCTCAGGGAGCTTGGCGGGTTCGCGTGACCCTGCCGGCACAGCACGGCCAGGATTGCCGAATCCTGAATACTGTCCGCCGGCGACGGCCCGGACGTCGGTCCGGCGAGAGCTTCGGATGCCCGCGGCGGCGCGACAGGAACGCCTGGGTTCTGCGCCACAGCCAGATCAGAGTTCGAGTCAGGCTCGTCAAACGGCGATGCCATGAGTTCAGTGTCGGCGCTCTGCAGAGCCGCAATCTCTTGCACCGACAGTTCAGCTGTCTGGTCGGGCGGTGTGGCCGGGGCTGCCGGCTCGGGCGCAGGCTGCTGCGACGGCTCGAGAGGTGAAGCTGCGATCACATCTGGGAGTGGCTCGGTCGATAATGCCGGACCCGGCGCGTCGGCCAGCACTGGCTGCTCCTGCGGTGAGCTGACCTGTGCTCGCTCTGACGCATCGAGGACTACCGATGAGGCGCGTACGGCGCCGACCACCAGCGGCAGCTCGAGCAGGGTGGCGTCTCCATCGTGTGGCGTGTCCACCCGAATGTGGGAGACCCCGGCCAGGCCGACCTCACTCCAGGTCTGGATGCCTTCACCATCTGCTACCACCTTTCCGGTGGCGAGATCGATGACGGAGATGTGCCCTCGTACCAGCGAACGCATGCCGTCTGAAGTCCAGAAGAAGGCACCGAAGCTCGGCAGTCCATCAATCTTGAAGCTCGCGAGCCGGGCAGCGAGGTCGGTGATCGAGCCCGATGCCACCACCTGGTCCCACAGCGTGTTGATCAACGGCGCCCACTCATGAGTGGGCGGCTCGAGCAGCACCAAGGAAGTCGGCCCGGACAGCACCACCCAGTCCCCCGGGGTGTATGTGGCGCGCCATTGTCCCAGCACTGCGGCCATAGATTCTCCGTCTCCTCCCCCCAGGCATCCATGGTCTAGGCTCCCGCGACATTCTCCCCTGGCCTGAGGTGGAGCGAAAGTCAGGGCCCTCCTCTAACCGATTCCCCTGGTCAGAGGCAGGACGAAGGACTGCTCAGAGTCTCTGCAGAGCCGTATAGTTTAACTCGTGCTCGCCGATTCTCACACGTGGGTTATTGCGACGAGGTCTCAAGCAACGACCCGACGTACGACGATTGCTGACGTCGCGCGGGAAGCAGGCGTCAACAAGGGTACGGTCTCCCGCGCGCTGCGCGGCATCGCCGGAGTAGGCCCAGCAACCCGAGAACGCATCATCGAGACGGCCGACAGGCTTGATTTTTCCGCCTCGCACCTGGCGACGGCACTCGCCAGTGGCCAGTCCCGGACAATCGGCATCGTTCTTCCTACCCTGCGCTCGTGGTACTTCAGCGAGTTCGCGTCCGGGGCAAGCGAGATCCTCAGTCCGGCCGGCTTTCGGGTCGAGCTCATCAACCTGGATGTGGACTCCGACTTCTTGGAGGTGGACTCTCCGCAGTTCCGCAAGCTGTTCCGGGAGCTCGGTGCTGGCCGGGGTCGCGACGCACTCCTCTTCGCCGGCACCATCTCCGTGGAGCGGAGCGACGACACGGCCGAATCGGCCCGGGTACCGGTCAGTGCTTCGGGCTCACCGCTGACCAGTGTGCCGGGGATCTTTGTGGATAACCGAGCGGGCGGGCGGTTGATCGCTGAGCATCTGCTCTCGCTGGGTCACCGCAATATCGCCATCTTCGACGGACGAATGTCAGGCAAGCGCGACTATCACGTCTGGGACCAGCGGACCGACGGGCTCAGGGACACCGTGCGAGAAGCCGGCTTCGACATCGACACCCGCGATGTGATGCAGCCCGGCGATTGCCACGCCGAGGACGGTGAGCGCGCGATGACGCAACTTCTCGCAAGCGGCCGAACGCTCCCGACAGCGATCTTCTGCCACTCCGATGAGATGGCATTCGGCGCAATGTCAGTGCTCCGCGTCGCCGGGCTCCGGTGTCCCGACGACATCTCGATTGCGGCGTTCGATGATCATCCGATGTCACGCTGGTGGGGCTTGACCACCGTCAGCCAGCATGCCCACGAGCAAGGCGTCCGGGCGGCGCACGCGATGATCAAGGCGGTGTCCGGAAATGGGCACGGTGCAGTCGCTTTGCGTCAAGAGCCGGATGTTCTGCGGGTTGAGCTGCTGGTACGGGGGACGACCGGCCCGGTCCCGCCGCGCAGCTAGCCCCGCTCAGATCACTGCGGCGCGTACCGACAGCACGTCCGGCAGATGCGCTGCAATCTGACGCCACGTGACTCCGTCGTCGGTGCTCACAAAAACCGATCCGTCGCGCGCGCCGACGTAGACGCCAACGTTCTCGGCGTTGTCAGCGGTCATGGCATCGCGTAGCACGGCTGCATAGAAGTGCTGCGGTAGGCCGGACTCTGACGGCGTCCAGCTCTCACCCGCGTCATCTGAGCGCCAAACCCGCGCCCTGCCCTCCGGCGGGAAACGATTGATGTCTGCAGACAGCGGAAAGACGAACACGGTCTGCGGCTTGCGCGGATGGACCACGATTGGGAATCCGAAATCACTAGGGAGGCCGTCAGCGATCGAGGTCCACTGGTCGCCGCCGTTGTCGGACCGATAGACCCCACCGTGGTTTTGAGCGAATAGCCGCTGCGGGGCGTCGGGATGCGCGGCGATCTTGTGCACGCACTGGCCGAACTCGGGCAATGGATCGGGCGCGAAGCTCACCTTGATGCCGGCGTTCGCTGGATTCCAGCTCTCTCCGCGGTCATAAGTTCGGTAGACCCCGCCAGTCGACATTGCCACCGTGACATGGGCCGGATCGGTCGGATCAGGCAGCACCGAATGGATCGCCTGCCCGCCGCCGCCTGGTTGCCACGTCTCGCGATGCGGGTGATCCCACAACGACCGGATGAGACTGAACGATTCACCGCGATCTGTGGAGCGGAACAATGCCGACGGCTCCGTGCCGGCGTAAATGACATCGGGATCGTTGGGGCCGCCTGGCTGGATCTGCCAGACCCGCTCGACGCTGCTGCCGAGCTCTTCAGGGAACCGTACGGCGGCACCTTGAGTCTCGGTCCAAGTACGTCCGCGGTCGTCCGAGTAGTAGACACCGGGCCCCCAATGTTCGCTCGTGCCGCTCACGAAGAGCCGGGGCTCGGCATCTCTGGTATCGATGCCGGTGCCATAGATGGCCTCCATGAGGAACTGCGGGTCCGACCATTCCCAGTCCTGTCGCGCTTCGTCGGAACGACCGACCCACAAGCCTTTCTTGGTACCAACCAGAACTACTGCTTCACTCATCCCGGCCTCCCCCGACACGCAATCCGCTCATCTTCATGGTCTATGTTGACTCGCCAACTCCGTCAAGTTCGTCGGGTAGGCAGCCCAGGCCTTCGGCTACCCCGTCCGCAGCCAGGCGGTTGCGTCGCTAGGCAGCAGCCGGGCGTCGGCGAGCTCGACACTGCTGAGTAGCACCTCCCCATCTGGAAGCGTGATCGGCTCGGCGCCGAAGTTGGTCACGGATCGAATACCGCCGGGCCGTTCGAAGTGCAGCACCGATGGCTCGGAGTCAACCCAATTCAGTTCCGTGGCATCAAACAGGTCGGCACGGAGCGCCAACGCCCGCCGGTAGAGGTTGAGAGTGGATTCCAGATTGTGCTCCTGGACGCTCACCGCGTAGTCGCCCAACCAGCCCGGCTGCGGCAAGTGCGCATCGCCGTCACCGAATCCGTACGAGGGTCCGTCGGGTGTCCACGGCAGCGGCACCCGGCATCCATCGCGGCCTTTCTCGGTATTCGAGCGTCTCGCAATCGGGTCCTCCAAGACCTCCCGTGGCAGCTCCGCCACCTCGTGCAGTCCCAGCTCCTCGCCCTGATAGACGTAGGTCGAGCCGGGCAGTGCGAGCAAGATCATGATTGCCGCTCGGGCTCGCCGCTCGCCGAGCTCGCGGTCCAGCCTGGGCCTGGCGCCGTCGCTCAGCAGCCACGACCTGGCGACCTGTTGTGCTGGTCGCCCGTCTTCCAGTGGTAGCCCGTAGCGCGTCGCCACCCGTGGCGTGTCGTGGCAACCGAGCAGCCAGCTGGTCGTCGAACCGCTATTGATCATATCTGCTAGCCCGGTATCGATCACCGATCGATAGCCCTCTGGCCGCCAGTCGGCATCCTGCATGGCGAAATTGAACGCTTGCCCGAGACTGTCTGGGGACGCGTACCGCGCTCGACGGGCCGGGTGCACGGAGGCCTCCGCAACTGCATAACGGGGCGGATCGTAGGAATTGAAGATCCGTCGCCACTCGGCGTAGATCTCGTGAACGTCGTCGCGATCCCAGAGCGGATGCGAGCCGTCCGGGCGCATGATGTCAGCGATCTCGCCCCAGGGTGGGTACGGCTCCGACATGTCCTTGCGCAGACCATGGGCGACGTCGATCCGGAATCCGTCCACTCCACGATCTGCCCAGAAACGTATGGTGTGCCGGAAGTCCGCCCGCACTTCCTCGTTCTCCCAGTTGAGATCTGGCTGCTCCGCCGCGAAACAGTGGAAGTACCACTGGCCGTCGCCTGCCGATGCCCAAGCCGAGCCGCCGAAGAGCGATTCCCAGTCGTTGGGCGGCTGCTCACCGCGCGGGCCGCGGCCGTCGCGGAACAGATAGCGATCACGTTCCGGCGCACCTCGGCCCGCGGCGAGAGCCTGCCCGAACCAGGCATGCCGGCTGGAGGTGTGGTTGGGCACGATGTCAACGATCACGTTGATGCCAGCGGTATGGAGCGCCGCCACCATCGCGTCGAAGTCGTCCAACGTGCCGAGCTTGGGATCGACCTCACGGTGATCATCAACGTCGTAGCCGCCATCGGCCAGCGTGGAGGGATAGAACGGCGTCAGCCAGACCGCGTCGACACTCAGTGATTGCAGGTAAGGGACGCGGGAGGTGATGCCGGGCAGGTCGCCGATCCCATCACCGTTGCTGTCGGCGAAGCTGCGCGGGTAGATCTGGTAGACCACCGCGGTACGCCACGCTTCCCTGGTGGCCTCCGCTGCGGATTGATGATCTTGGTCGACGGTGCTTGTCACCCGACGAGTGTGCCGCGGTTTGAGCCAGCTGTGGTGCATTTCTCAGCTTTCACAAGCAGAGCTGTCTCCATCGACGGCGGCCCCAAGGTTGTGCCTCAATCGGGCATGCGCGAAGATCAGATGAACCCACAAAGACTCTGCCAGCTATCCAGGAGGCACCCCATGAGCGAATCTGCCACTGTCAACGTTGCCGAGGAGCCCGTCGATGAGCTTGCGGGATACAAGCTCACCGGTCGAGTGGCGCTGGTCACCGGTGGTACTCGGGGAATCGGGGCCGCAATATCGGAGAAGCTCGCCGCGCACGGTGCGACGATTGCAGCAGGCTACAGCGGAAACGTGGAGCGTGCGGATCAGTTCGCGCAGGAATTCGCGAACCGATTTTCGGCACCGGTCAGCACCCACCGCGGTAACGTCGCCTCTCCCGATGACTGCCGCCGAGTGGTGAATGAAGTTCTCGAGCAACACGGCCGGCTCGACATCCTGATCAACAACGCTGGCATCACGATAGACAAGACCATCCTCAAGTTGACCGATGATGACTGGCACAAGGTTTTGGATGTCAACCTTTCCGGCGCCTTCTTCCTGTCACAAGCCGTGCTCGGGCACATGGTCGAGCGCGGCAGTGGTCGGATCATCAATGTCAGCTCGATCATCGGCGAAATCGGCAATATCGGTCAGGCGAACTACGCCGCCTCCAAGTCAGGTCTCTTCGGGCTGACCAAGACCTTTGCTCGCGAAGCCGCCTTCCTACTCGAACGATCGGGCAAGCTCAGCGATGACAGTGTCGGGATTACCGTCAACACGGTGACTCCGGGGTACACCTTGACTGAGATGGTTGCGGCCGTCCCAGAGAAGGTGCTCGACAGGCTCAAGGGGCAAATTCCGCTGCGGCGGTTCGGCCGCCCAGAGGAGGTCGCGCGCATCGTATCGTTCCTCGCCGCAGACGAGTCTTCGTACATCACCGGTCAGGTATGGGGCGTCAACGGCGGCATGGACATGTAGCCAATTCGGCTACCGCTCTCCCTGATTCACGTCGCGGCGCTCAGGTTTCCAGTACATACGTCCCGGGCGCGTCGGTGATCGGCCGGTGCTTGCGGCTGCCCATCCGTGGTGGCTTCTGCATCCCGCCGGCTCTTTCTCCGATCCATTGGGCCCAGTCCTCCCACCAGGTCATCGGATGCATGGTCGCTGCCGCCAGCCACTCATCCGGACCATCAGGCAGCGGCTGATCGCCCTCCAGGACACGATAAACAGACTTCGGACTCGGTGGATTCACGATGCCAGCGATATGGCCGGAGTTCGAGAGCACGAACCGGACGTTTCCACCAGGCAGCAGCGCGCCGGCGTACGAGCTCCGCCACGGCGCAATATGATCTTGTTCGGCGGAAAGGAAATACAGATCTTGATCAACTTTTTCGAGATCAAGCCGCTGTCCTGCTAGCTCCATGACGCCACGGGCGAGCTCGTTCCCTACATAGCAACTGCGCAGGTAGAAGCTATGCATCTCAGCAGGCATCCGAGTCGAGTCGTTGTTCCAGCTCAGCAGGTCGAATGCCGGCGGCTCCTCTCCCATGAGCCAGCTACTGACGGCGTAGTTCCAGATCAGGTCGTTGGTGCGGAGCAGGTTGAAGGATCGCTGCATCTCTTCCTTCGGCAGGAAGCCGGTGCGCTTCATCGTTCTCTCGAGGCGGCGGATGGATGCTTCGTCGGTAAAGACGCCAAGCAGGCCCGGTTCGCTGAAGTCGATCAAGGTATTGAGGAAGGTGGCCGAGTTGATCAAATCCATGCCGACTGAATCGAGGTAGGCGAGAGTCGCCATGGTGAGCGTGCCGCCCAGGCAGAGCCCGAGTAGGTTGACCTTTTCCACACCAGTGATATTGCGGACGACCTCGAGGGCTGCTATCGGGCCAGAGATCAAGTAGTCGTCCATCTTCACGTGGCGCATCTGCTCGTCAGGATTGCGATAGCTGATCATGAAGACGGTGTGGCCGTGGTCGACGGCCCATTGCACGAGGCTGCGACCTGGAGCCAGGTCCATGATGTAGTACTTGTTGATCCACGGCGGGCTGAACAGCAGCGGGATCTCATGCACCTCGGGAGTGCTGGGCGAGTATTGGATCAGCTCCATCAGCTCGTTGCGGAACACAACCTTGCCTGGCGTGATCGCCATGTCCACACCAACCGTGTGCGCGCCAGGAACCACCTGACGCGGGATACCCCGATTAGTCCGCAGATCATGGATGAAGTTGCGCGCCCCTTGGGCCAAAGACAACCCACCGGTCTCAAGTGCCTTCTTGATCACGGCAGGGTTTCCGACGACGAAGTTGGTGGGAGCTAGAGCGTCGACCATCAGCTGCACGGCGAACTCCGCCTTCTGCTTGATAGCTGGCGGTGTGTCCGTGTCTCGGACGATCTCCAGGAGAGCTTGCTCCCAGTCGTGGTAGATCTCCCGGAGCCACCAGTACCCGGCATTCTCGCTCCAAGCCGGATCTGCGAATCGCCTGTCCTTGCCGTGTTTCGGCGTGTACGACGGAGTGCCGCCGACCGCGCGTACAGTCGCCGCTGTAGTGGCGCGAAGCATTTCGCCCGTCGCGCGGGCCAACGCTCCCACCACTTTGTCCGGGTGGGATGCTGCAGCGAGACCCATACGCAGCAAGGGCGAGAACAACGAGAGTGGGTCGAGCCGACCCATGATTTCGCTGTCGCTGAGAAGGTTGGTGCCCGCCGTCAGAAGTTGGCCGTATTGATCGCGGACCGCTTCGTCGATGTTGTCCCAGTCATCGTCTTCGCCGGGTTCCGGCACTCTCGCCTCGCTCATCGATGCCCCCGTTCTCTGCGGCGCCGGACGGTGACCTGGCGAAGCGCCTGGTACGCCTCGATCAGTGATCGCCGCTGGGACACAGTCAAATCCGGATCGGACTGGATGGCCTCAACGACTTCTGCCGACCCGTCCGCTGGCTGGTCGCCGCGAAGCAGATCGGCAGATACGTTGAGAGATTCCGCAATTGCTCGAAGCACCTCTTCCGACGGGGCGCGAAGCCCACGTTCAATCTGAGAGAGGTACGGATTCGAGATGCCAGCCATCGCCGCTACTTGACGCATGGACAACTCGGCCAGCTCTCGTTGCCGGCGGATGATCTCGCCAAGTCCTAGCTGATCATCCGCCGACTGCTGCGTTTGCACAGCTTGAGCATACGGCTTACTTCAGGACGTCACGAGCGGCCGAAACGTACGCCGCGTTGACCTCTGTCAGAAAGTCGTTCTGCGCCTTGACAACAGTGGTGACCCAGTCAAGCTGCGTCGCTTCCGCAAGCTGCTGCCTGAAATCAACGTAGCTTGCAACGGTCTTCTGGTAACCGTCGAGCGCGGCGTTGGCAGTCTTCTTGCCGGTTTCAAGCAGCTTCTCGTTGACGGCCCGATAGCGCTCGGCTGCGTCGCCAAAGCCATCAGTGAAGTCATTGATCTTCTTAGAGGTGGTCGTAGCCATAATGTTTCTCCTTGGGTTCTTGGGTACAACGTGTTCTATGTTAGCCAAGAAACGCTAGCTTAGCTAGCGGAGCCAATGCGATATGCATCACACTGCTGCTCCCTAGGATGGTGACCATGAATTCAGGGCCGGAGTCATCGGGCAATCTGATGGGCGATCTTATACGCCGGCAACGAGAGCTGGCCGAGCTGTCCATGCGTCAAGTAGCCGCGATGGCTGGCATCTCCAATCCGTACCTCTCCCAGATCGAGCACGGGCTTCGGGCCCCATCAGAAGCTGTGCTGGAGACGATTGCCGCCACACTGGGCGTGCCGCCGGAGACGCTGCGCCCAGGAAAAGATGATGATCATGGTCCGGCGGAGGACCATGATCACGAAGATGGTCAGCAGCCGGGTGATCACGCCTCTGTTGTCGCCGCCATCTCGGCCGACCCGGCACTCACGGCGCGACAGCGGCGAGCGCTTACCGAAATCTACGCCGCGATGTCCGAGGCCACGGCCGATCGCCGCAGTCGACGACACTCTTAGTCTCCGGTCGGCATCGTGACGCAGCACCCGGAGTCCGTCGATGACTACATCAGCACGTTCCCACCGGATGTCCAAGCCGTGCTGCAAGCAGTGCGTCGGACGATCCATGCCGCGGCGCCCGGGGCGCAGGAGTCGATCAGCTACCAGATTCCCACGTTCACCATCGGCGGTCGCCCGGTCGTTTACTTCGCCGGTTGGAAGAAGCACATCAGCATCTACCCGGTGCCTGAGCTCGATCAGTCGCTAGAGCGGCAGGTCACTCCCTATCTTTCCGGCAAGGGCACTGCAAAGTTTCTGCTGGCAAAGCCGATCCCGTACGAGTTGATCACGGTACTCGTCCAGCGGCTGGCGACCCAGCGTGGCTAGCTGTGAGAAAGGTCAGGACACGCCGGCGGGCAGCTCGATCGGGCTGGTCTGGCGATAAACCTTGCTGACCTTGAAGGCATTCTTCTCCATTTTCAGTGCCTCTTGACGCACCTTTGCCACCTGCTCGGGGCTGAGTTGTGCGACTTTCACTAAAACGAGGACCTCGCCTTCCGGATCGTCCATGAATCCAACTCGGACATTGCCCACCCCGGGCGCGTAGTACTTCAGCTGGTGCCCACTCTCCGGCTCTAGCGGGCTTCGCTCGTCGGTGATCATCACATTTTCGTAGCATCCAACGGGCACACAAGTCCGCTGCTCCATCTTGGAGACCTTCGCGCAGTCCAAGAAATCAATATCGGGTGACCAACCCTGCAAGTACTCCGGCGTTCCCAATTGCGGGTTCCCCACCACAATGTTGCCTGCCTGGGCCTTCTCCAGACCGGAAATCCAAACGTCTGGAGCCCCATCGAACTTGCCGTCTTCATACTCTTCGGGATACTCACCAAGATTCCAGAGGTTTCCGGCGTTGTCCTGTGCATGAAAAGCGAGCTCAGCCTCTTCAAGATCACCTTCGTTGATGTCTTTCTCGACGATGACGACGGTGCGCACCCCGTTGATCATTTTGGTCAGGTCGGACACAGTCGTCACCACACGATGCGGGAGCAGGCCGCCACCTCGATCTGCCTCTCCGGCCCAGGTGAACTGCATGCCCGGGGTCCAGGGATTCCATGAATTGTCGATCTTCGGCGGATCGGGGAAGTTGGCAGGATCGAACTGTGCCACCGTTTTGCACGGCGGAGCCTTGGGCTCGTCAGCCGATGCTGTAACCGAATTGGCGAAAAGCAACACAGCAGTAACGAGAATGCTCAGGGTGACAGGGCGGACGCGGACGCTGGGCATTGAGCCCCCTTTCTCAGCACAGCCACTTAACAACCCGGTGGCCGAGGCACCTGGAGTCCCTTTCCCTGAGCTTTTTAGGCTACGCGAGGTCAGTAAGAAAAGTCGATGTGGAATGTGTGGGGAATTAATCCCCTTATGTATCGATTTGGTCTACAGATCAGCAAACCGTGAGCGCGCCTTAGCAATTTCCTATCGATCTTGAACACTGTCGCGAAGACACTGACTGCGCTAGCAAAGTCCCGTTGGTCTGCTATCCGACTACAGCGATGCGAGGTCTACTTCCACATGTGAAGACGTACGGTCGTCCCCGAACCCGTCGAGCGCAACTGGACAAGGTCGCACTTCCGATTTGCCGCGGACAGCCCGTCGCGATCGCCTGAGACCATCGCCCGCCGTCCCGCCAGCACGTCGTCGATCACGGTGTTGTCGGACACCTCACACACCAACGCCTGCGGTAGATCCCAAATCCGAATCGTCCCTTCGTCTGCGCCCCGCCGCAGGCTGCAGGAAGCAAGACGGCGAGAGGTAGCAGCGAGATCAGTCACCTTGTCGGACCACAGACCGGCTCCGTACGCCTCCAGCGTGACGATATTGAAGACCCGGTCCACAGCCTCGGTGGTGAAGGTGTACTCCGCTGGTTTGCCGTCGAGCTCGGGAAGCTCTGCGCCGAGCATCGCCTCAACATGGGCACGCCCACCATATTGGGAGTTTCCTTGGTAGCTATCTCCATCCATCACGGCAGGGTGGCTACGATGCGCCTCTTTGATCACCGAGGGGTCGAGGCCACGTACGTCGTAAGGACAAATCAGCCACAGCGGAATCTTTGGATCCACGGCCACATTGAGCAGAGCCTCGTGTACTTGGCACTCGAGAATCTCTTCGGGACGCCGCCCCGCCCAAATCGGCTCGCCGATGCCACGCACCGGCCGGCCGTAGCCCGAATGTTGATCGACAAACTTCTGCCAGGCGGGAATGATGCGAGCAGGATTCTGGCCGAGCTTGGCCATGTCGACGAATTTGACCTTGCGCGCCTGAGTTCCAAGGGTCTCCCGCAACCAGCTGGCATGGCGTCGGACTACGGCAACCATGACCGCCTCGCCCGCCGCCAGGCCGTCCTGGACGAAGGACGTAAGAACGGAGGCATAGTCAGCTGAATCCCGCCACATGAACGCCTCGTGCCGGTAGCTTTGCTGCGATCTAGGTGGGGCGGCGGCTTGCGGCATTAACGGTTTCCTGAAGCAATTTTGGCAGTCTGCGTCGCCACGGTCTGCGACACTGGTGCGGCCGCATCTCGGGGCACAAATGCTTGCTCGCGAAGTTTCGCAGTACATTACCGAGTCGTCGCGGGCAGCCAAAACCCCCGATCGCCGTGACGGACATTTTGTGACGCGAATCACCGGCGGACGGCCGATTCGTTGCGAAGGACCGAAAGGTCTTTTGGTCGAGGCTGTGATGAGCGCCCCGGAGACCCATGCGCCAAGATCACTAACTGGCCGAGCTTCGCGGCCGTACACCATGCGCAGTCGGCTGCAGTCCCGCCTGGCAGATGCGCATGGGGCGGAAGCCATGGAAAGCGTTTGCTGCTCTACGCATCGGGTAGGAAACGACGAACCCAACTCAAGGAGGAGTCCATCATGGCGACAGCCCGAGACCTGATGACGAAGGGCGCAGAGTGTGTCAACTCAACCGAGACTCTGGTCGACGCCGCCCGCAAGATGCGTGACCTCAACGTCGGCGCGCTACCAATCTGTGGCGAAGATCAGCGACTCAAGGGGATGCTCACCGACCGCGACATCGTCGTGAAGTGCATCGCGGAGGGAAAGGATCCCAACTCCGTGAGGGCAGGTGACCTCGGCGAAGGCAAGCCGGTGACCATCGGAGCCGATGATTCAGCGGAAGAGACTCTTAAGACCATGGCGAAACACCAGGTACGCCGCCTGCCAGTCATCGACGGACACCAACTTGTCGGCATCGTGGCCCAGGCAGACGTGGCTCGGGCACTTCCCAACGACGTCGTCGGACATGTTCTGGAAGAGGTCTCCGAGAAGTAGCCCCCAGGTGCCCTGATCGATCCCGCTCCGCATCAGTTGCGTGGACTTGGCACGGTCTGCAGGTGGTGCCACGACCACGTAGCTGGTGCGGAGTCGTGTGAATAAGCATCACCGACCTACAGTGGCGCCATGTCGGCGCGATGGCTCGCCGTGATCTTGACTGCAGTTGCGTTCATCGCGGCGCCGCTGCTGATCAGCGCTCGACCTGTCACGCCTTCAGACATCTCTGCCGATGAGCTGGCCGGGCGGATACGGCAGTCGGCAGCTGTCGGATGGTCCGGGTACGTCGAGACCGCCGGGACGCTGCAGGTTCCTGATAACGAGTCGTTCGCCACGCTGGCCCAGATGCTCGGCGAGAACACCCAGCTACGGGTGTGGTGGCGGAATGCCGACGAATGGCGCGTGGACCGGATCCGAGCCACCGGCGAGACCGATCTATTTCGGGAGCAGGGATACACCATTCGCTGGGTCTTCGAATCGCAGACCGCAACCTTTTCTCCGGTTTCCACAATTCGGCTGCCCGACGCCTCCGACCTGCTTCCCCCGACCCTTGCGCGTGCACTCATGCAGGGAGCTCGTGCCGATGAGCTGAGTCAACTCCCGACCCGACGCGTGGCCGGCATCGAGGCCCCCGGCCTCCGGCTTACGCCTGATGAACCGGCCACGACAGTCGGCCACGTGGACATCTGGGCCGAGCCCAAGAGCGGGCTGCCGTTGCAGGTTGAGGTGTATGGCATCGGCGAGCAACGTCCGGTCTTCACCACGAGGCTCCACGAGCTCAACCTGAAGGAGCCGCCGGCCGACACCACGGATTTCACTCCTCCGGATGGCGTACGGGTCGACTACGAACAATCTGTCGACGTCGCTGCGGCCGCCAATGCCTTCGCTCCCTATGATCTCCCTGCTTCCTTGGCCGGGCTGAACTCACGCGATGGCGCGGATCCCGGCGCTGTCGGAATCTACGGGCGCGGTCCGACCACTCTGATAGCTCTGCCGCTTCGCGGCCGGGTCGCGGGGCCGCTACGGCGCCAACTCAGCGACCGAGGCAACGCGCAGTTCACCGATATTGGAACCTTGGCTCCGGTTGGTCCCGTCGGACTGCTCATCACGCCGTATCGGGAGCGGAACGGTGCTTTCCTCTTGGCTGGCACGGTGAAGTCCGAGACGTTACGACAGGCAGCGGCCGAGCTCTTGGCGCGAGCATGACTGGGGCGGCTAAGGCCAACGGGCAGGTGATTCGTACTCAAAGTCTGACCAAGCGCTACGGCGACTTGCGCGCCGTCGACGCAGTTGACCTCGATGTCCGCACCGGCGATGTGTACGGATTTCTCGGTGCCAACGGCTCGGGCAAGACGACGACACTGCGGATGTTGCTCGGGTTGGTGCTGCCGACCTCGGGGGAAGCCGACGTGCTCGGAAAGCCAATGCCGGCCGCGCGCCAAGACGTCCTTCCCCACATCGGATCGCTGGTGGAGAGTCCTGGGGCCTATCCACATCTGTCTGGGCCGGCGAACCTGGCACTGCTCGACGCCACGGGTTCTGACCGCAGTCCGCGGCAGCTGCGCCGCGGCCTTATCAGCGCCACGCTCGAACAGGTCGGACTGAGCGCCGCCGATCGCCGACCGGTCCGCAGCTACTCACAGGGAATGCGGCAGCGGCTCGGGCTGGCAGCTGCGCTGATGCGCCGACCGCCGCTGTTGATCTTGGACGAGCCGACCAATGGCCTCGATCCACACGGCATCCAGGAGATCCGGCGACTCCTGCTGCAGCTGAACAACGATGGCACCACGATCTTTCTCTCCAGCCATCTGCTCGCTGAAGTCGAGCAGATGTGCACTCGGGTCGGCGTGCTGCATAGCGGGCGGCTGATACTCCAGGAACAGCTCGACGTACTGCTGCAACCGACCGGCATGGTCGCAGTCCGCACCTTCGAGACCCACCGATCTGCGGCGCTGCTCGGAAGCTCGATCGTCTCGGTCGAGGGGAATCAGCTGCTGGTTCGTGCGGAAGATCCAGCTCAGCTGAATGCCTATCTGGTCGGTGAAGGCATCCGAGTCGACGAGATCGGTCCCTACCGCCGGACCCTCGAGCAGGTCATCCTCGACGTCGAGGTGCAGACATGATCGCCGTCGAGCTGATCAAGATGCTGCGCCGGCCGCGGACCTGGCTCATCGTCGGCATGCTCATCGCATTGCCGACGCTGGTTGCGGTGCTGCTCGCAATCACCGATCTCGGTCCGCGACCCGGCACGGGTCCGCCGTTTCTTTCGGCTGTCCTCAGCGACGGGACCCTGTTCCCGCTCGCTGCACTTGGAGTCGTGCTACCGCTGCTGCTGCCGATCGCGGTGGCCGTCCTCGGTGGCGACGCCATCGCCGGCGAAAGCCAAACGGGCACATTGCGCTACCTTCTGGTCCGACCCGTCGGGCGCGCTCACCTGCTGCTCGCCAAGCTGCTGACCGTCGTAGCGTTCGTGTTGCTCGCTGTGCTCCTCGTCGCCGCCGTGAGCTACGCCGAGGGCCGCCTACTGCTGGGACGAGCTCCGGCCGCCGGCACGGTGAGCCTGAGCGGATCAACGCTCAGCCAGCAGGAGTTGGCCTGGCGGACTGCCCTGGCGCTGGGCTATGTGATCATCTCGATGCTCGGAGTCGCCGCGGTCGCCCTCTTTTTCTCGACCCTGACGAGGTCGTCGATCGGCGCGGCGCTTGGCACCGTCGGCCTGCTCGTTGCGTCGACCGTACTGCTTGGGCTTGATGCCGCGAATGCGTTGCATCCGTTCCTGCCGACCCGGTATTGGCTGGCCTTTGTCGATCTATTCCGCGACCCCGTCTTGTGGCGCGATGTGCTGCGCGGGCTCGTCGTGCAACTCGGCTACTTGACCGTCTTTACCCTGGCGGCCTGGGCGAACTTCGGCACCAAGGACATCGACGACTGAGCCCAACTGGCACTCCGACACGCGTCGGTGATCAGCAGCGGGCCAGGCTCGGTGCCTGCGGCGGTGTAGCGCCCAGCACCGTGTCAAGAGTGGCCAGCACGACAGGATTCTGCGGAAGGTCCCCATGCGCGACGGTCGAATCCGGACATACCTCCTGGACGACGATGTTGAGTGCCCCAGACAGAGCGGCGGAGTCGATGGGCGTTACTACCTGGTCGGTCGTCGACCGGACCGTTGCCCAGAGTGGTCCGACCGGTGTCTCATCGCCGGCGTTCAGGCGGCGTAGCAGATCGCTGTCCGGGATCAGCTGTTCGCATGCGGTAGGACAGCCGCCCGCGAATTCGGCACCAAATGCGGCCTGGCTGGTCCCATGTTGCGGCGAACCAATTGTGAGTACCCGGCGTGCCACCTCGCCGCCGTCACCGTCCCGCACCCACAAGCGGGCCACGACGCCTCCGGCTGAGTAGCCGACAACGTCAACCGACGCAGCACCAGCATCTTCGCGGACGCGATCGGCGACCTCGCCCAGATGCTCGGCTTGAGTTCGGAGATCGCCCGTGCCGTCGCCCACCGGATCGACGATGACAGCATTCCTGCCAGCCGAGCGCAGCGCTGCGGCCAGCGGCTCGAGCGACTGAACGTTACCCCCGTATCCCGGCACCAGCAGGACCGGACCGGGATCTTCCTGCGACACAGGATGCGAGGAGCCAGCGATCAGCTGGACAACCGAGATCCCAACAGCGGTCATGATCAGCAGCACCAAGGCGATCACAAGACCGACCACTAGTCGTCGCCGTTGCGGCGAAAGGGCATCGAACACCACATTCAGCCGATCTGCAACTGCACCACGACGCCCGCGTGGTCCGACGGCCAGAGTTTGCTGACCGGATCACGATCACTCAGCTCATCACCTGTGACCTCGGCTCGGCTGGCGACCACCTCCACCTGCGGCGTGGATCTGGCCAGTACGAGGTCGATGCGGCGCTCGAAGTCGGCTGCTTCGTCGTTCGCGAGTTCGCTGAGCCACCCTGTGTTGCCAGGGTCCCTGCGACCCGGCGCTTGCAGCCAGAGATCAGTGAACCCGTGATCATTCGTGATCACCCGGTACGCGGCACCGGATCCAATCGGCAGGCTGGACCGCGCTGCCGGACTGGCTGGGTTGGAGTTGCAATCGCACGCGATCACCGTCGACACGCCGGTGTTCTCGGCCGGCCCGTTCAGCAGTTCTTCGGCCTGCGCATGGGCCAGCCTGGCGCTCTGGGATTCCAAATGGGTCGTGATGAATCGCATGCGCGCAGACCCAACGGCAACATCCGCCCAGGCGTACCCCCGGACGAATGGAAATGTCGTGTCGCCAAGCGTCACCTCGAGGCGCCGACTGAAATTGCTGCCGCCGCTTGCCTCGACCCGGATTCCGGTGTCGCTTCGGACCAAGATCACGTCGCGGTCCGTCAAGCGCACGTCCTGGGCGGCGCCAGCGGTTCCCGTGTACGGATTGCCGGTGAACGCCGGAGCCTCCACATCGGACTCCTGCTGAACGTGCACGACCTGATAGCGGAGGCCGCGATTGGTTAGATCGGCAAGCAGCATGGCGAGGAAGTCGTAGTCGACCTGGGTCGCGTTGGGTTGGCCGATCTGGTCCAGCTGTATGGGTCCGTGGCGCCAGAGTGCGACCTCCTGCAGCCCGACCAGGTCAGGCTGCGCGGCGGCGATCTCTGCGGCTAGCAACTTGCTGCGCGCCGCAAAGTCGGTGCGATCGACGATCTCCCGCAATTCGTGGTTTGCGTGGCCCAATGCAAGCACCCCGTCGCGACCGGCGCGGTCGAGCGCGGCACGTATTGGGCGGTTGATGTTCCCGCCGAGATAGATATTGCGGGTCATAACCGTGAGTGTCTGTGCGCCACTCGTGGCGTACCCACGTCCGGCTGCGCCGCTGATCAGTACGACCAGGCACATGATGGTGAGCGCTGTTGCGATCCAGATCCCGGTTCGCCTCTGCCCCAGCCTCAGCGTCACAGTCTCATTCTCTGTTGCGCGCCGAATCGCCTCGATGGGTTCAGTGTCTCCTCAGCGAGACGACCTGGCGTTTCGACTTCACCACAAGATGTACGCGCCGCTGGGCCCTATTGTTCCGACGTGTCGACTGATGTGTCGCCCAGCAGTCCTCGCTCGGCCAGATCGACCGCTTCGGAAGTTCCTGGTGGCGGAGGATCTGTCGCGGGCGGCACGTCATCAGGCGCGTAATCCTCCAAGCCGGCGGCAACTCGATCACGCTCAGCCGCCAACGCGAACTCGTCCTCATCTCGGCGGGGCATCCCGCCGTGCTCGCTGCGCCGGCGAGGAAGACCTGGATCGAACTCCGGATCCAGAGGTTCTTCAGGTACGCGGTCAGACACGATGACTCCCTACGGTTGGTTGTCTCTGCACTACCCACATCAGCTGGACTGCAACGCTCGCACGGACTCCGCAACCCGGGCCGCACCGGACGAATGCAACACGATCGTGTAGTGGTTCAGGTGCGCCACTTCGTCGATTGTCAGCGAGGGCAGCCGGATACGCCAGCGCCCCACCTCCTGGTGTGGATAGAGGCCGGGCGGCTGGTCAAGCAGCCCGCGTGATACCACCAGCAGCCGCGCTGGACCGGAGAAGCCGCCGAGCACGTCGGCCGTATCCAGATCCCCAAATTGGTCACGGCCATCTTGCCGGACCGCCTCCGAGGACACCGAGGATCTCAACTCTGGCGGGCTGCCGACCAGGTCGTAGTCCACATACTCGGCGACTGCATCGCTCCAGGCCTCACGGAACGCAGGGTGGGCTTGCCAGAATCGCCGATAGGCATCCCGGCTCGGGAACGTTTGCCGCAGGCGCTGTAGCGCCGGGCCCAGAATCAATTCGATGGCCTGGTCCACATCCATCCCTCGCGGCGGTGGCAAGGGCAGCCCTCCATCGATGAGCAGCAAACCCGAGACGAGATCCGGAAACCGGCGGACCAGCGCGGCAGCCACGAAGCCGCCCATCGAGTGGCCGACAAGCACTACCGGGCCACGGCCTTCCGCGGTGATCAGCCCGGCGACGTCCTCGGCGTGCCGGTCGATCCCCCACGGCCCTGGCAGAGTACGGCTGGCCCCCCGCCCGCGAAGATCAGGGGCGAGCAGCCGGTGTCGTGGGAGCGCCTCGGCCAGCAGCGCGAAGCTGCGGTGGTTGGCGGTGATCCCGTGCACCGCGACTACTGTGGTAGCGCCGTACCGATTCCACTCCCCGCCCAGCAACCGGCCGCCGTCGACCTTCGCACTGATCGAACGGTAGGAGTTGCTCACTGCGCGGTCCACCCGCCGTCCATGGTGTAGGAAGCTCCGTTGACCATCGCCGCATCCGGGCCGACCAGCCAGCCGACCAAGGATGCAACCTCCTCGGGCTCGACCAGACGCTTGATGGCGTTGTGTGCGAGCATGATCGTTTCCACCACCGCCGACTCCGCCAGCCGGTGAATTCGGGCCTGATCGGCAATCTGCTTCTCTACCAGTGGCGTCCGGACGTAGCCCGGGTTGATGCAGTTGCTCGTCAAGCCGTGCGGACCGCCCTCCAGCGCCGTGACCTTGGACAGACCCTCGAGGGCGTGCTTGGCGGTGACATAGGCGGACTTGTACGCCGATGCGCGCAGGCCATGCACCGAGGACACGTTCACGATCCGGCCATACCCCTGGCCGTACATGTACGGCAGAGCCGACCGGATCAGCCGGAACGGTGCCTCCACCATGATCATCAGCATGCTGTGGAACACGTCGGGTGCCAGTTCCTCGATAGGACTGACCCGCTGCACACCGGCGTTGTTGACCAGAATGTCCGCCTCAAGCTCGATACCGCTCAGCGCCGCCGGGTCGCTGAGATCCAGCTGCCACGCCTCTCCGCCGGTTTCAGCCGCTACCGCCTGCGCGCCCGCCAGATCCAGATCAACGATCTGCACCGCGGCACCCAGTTCGGCGAGCCGGCGCGCGATTGCGGCACCGATTCCGCTCGCCCCACCGGTGATCAACGCCGAACGGCCCTGCAGGCTCAACAACTCGTCCATGACCACATCGTGCCTGATCGGCTCCTGGAACCCTCGTACGCCGACCGGCGCTGAGCTTCTGAATGCTCATCGTCATAAATCCTGAACGCGACCTGCTGGGATTTCAGACCTCAGGTCAACCGGTCTACCCGACATTCCCCCCAGTCGGGGTTATCTGCCGTCGAATTCGGCAAGAAGGTTCGTGCATGTTTCCAGTGCTTGGTCGGCGCATCGCTTGGTGAATTGGGTGAGGAGTTTGCGGCCGTACGGATTGCCTGCCTGGATGAACTTAACCGCCTCACGTTGGATGTCGGGGAGTTCTTCGGCCCAGCGTCGCTGTAGCGGGTCGAACGCTTGGCGCACCTGGGGCTGCCGGTCGTTGAACAGCCAGGCTCGCTCGTCTCCCTTGACGTGGTCGAGGAGTTTTTGGAATTGCCACCAGTAGGACTGCGCATCGTAGGTAGCCACTGCTACGTTCTCGGGCCGCTCGGCTACGACGGTCGCTGTGGGAAGAGCCAGCGCATTCGGCACGCTGGCGGCAGCCGGGAAGATCGGGAGGTAGACGCTCGTGCAAGGTGTGGCAGCCGCCCACCACAGGTGCGGGAGCTGATCGGGATCGTCGGGCAGGAGCATGATGGCGGAGCTGGCGGTGTTTCCCCAGGTGAATCCTGCGGGAGAGTCGTGCATGCACAGCGTCATCAGGTCGGGCAGCGCGGCGGTGAAGTAGGGCCCGCCGAGGAAGGTGTCCTCGTAATGATCGCGTAGCACGCGTGTTGCTTGGTCGAATGCGATCTTGCCGTGACGCGCTGCGTCGGCCAGCAGGTGTCGTGAGCGTTGCAGTCGGACATGGGATACCTGCAGTGGTGTGCCGGGGTCGGTGTAGGCACGGGCGAAGTCGAAGGGCCGGTTCTCGCTGGTGGGCCACCAGCCGGCTTCGATGGCGTGGTCGATGAGATCCTGGCTGGCTTGGTCCCACTCGGTGCGGATGGTGGGCTGGTTGGAGATGGCGTAGCTTCCGGTGCGTATCTCGCGTGCTGCCCACCGATGACCAGAGGTCTCGATCACCCAGGCTTCCCGTGTGTCGGCCACAAGATAAGAGTTGTCATATGCGCCCTGCTCGATCGGGCGGCCGGGGACGCCGGATCCCCACTGGCCGTATGCGGCGACCAGCTCTGTGATGGAGCTGACTGCCTCTTGCGCTGTGGTTGCCCGTTCCAGCCCGAGCCGGACTAGTTCCATCCCGAGGATCCCCGCCGGCGGTGGTTGGCCGCGACGCGATTGGGTGACGTGCTCGGCGAGGTCGCGGGTGAACAGGGCTTCGTTGCCGATGCCGACGCCCCACTCATTGAGGCCGAGCTCGTGGCCCCAGCACCAGTACGGTGAGCCCCCGAGGTGCGCCCAACTTTGCTCGACATCAGGAATTTCTAGGTAGGCCAGATGCAGTGAGGAGGCTGCGCTCGATTGTCGGCGTGGCCAATAGCGCAGCGGTTGGCATTCTCCTGCGGGCCGGTCACTGTTCTTGGCCAGCAGCATGGCGCCGTCCGCGGTCGTGTCGGGCAGCGCGACGAAGGCGTCGCAGCTCCACGGACGCTGGGGTGTCGTAGTCGGCACGAAGGTCGGAGTCATTGGGTGATCACCGGTTTCAGCATTCGCCCGGCCCTCAGCCCTTGACCCCTCATCCCTTGACGCTGCCCCCGAAAGCGAACGCCCCGCCCAGCCTGCGGCTCAACACCAGGTACAGCAGCACCGAGGGCAGCGAGTAGAGCAGTGAGTATGCCGCGAGCTGTCCGTAGACCACCTGCCCGTACTGGCCGAAGAAGGTATAGATCGTCACTGACATCGGCTGTTTCTCCGGGGTCAGGAGCAGGATGAACGGCACGAAGAAGTTTCCCCACAGTCCGATGAAGGTGTAGATCGCGACTACTGACAAACCTGGTCCCATCAGTGGCATCACAATTCGGAACAGTCCGCGCATCGGACTCGCCCCGTCCGTCCAGGCCGCCTCCTCGAGCTCGATCGGGACACCGTCCATGAAGTTCTTGGTCAACCAGATCGAGATCGGTAAGGCCGTCGTCGCCATGAAGACCGTGGTGGCGGGGATCGAGTCGTCAATCGCCAGCTGGACGAACAGCCCATACACCGGCACCATGATCGCGGTGATCGGCAGGCCGGTGGAGAACAAGATGGTGACAAGGAACGGCCGCTTGAGTCGGGAGCGGTAGCGCGACAGCGGGTAGGCGGCCAGGGTCGCGCACACCATCGTGATCAAGGTCCCGCCAACGCACAGGACGGCACCGTTGAGCAGCGGGATGTACGTCGTCTCCGGCGTCATCACCGCCTTGAAGTTGTCGAGCGTGAATGGGTGCGGCCACATGATGCTGATGCCCTGGTTCGGATCCCCGTTGACGGCCGCCAAGATCACCCACAGCAGTGGGATCACGAAGCCTGCGGCCATTACGAGCAAGATCAAGCTGGCCAAGAGCCGGCCCGACAGCCGTGGTCGTCCGCGGCGTCCGATACGAGTGACTGGTGGGGCGGCGGTGCCCGCCTGGGCGGTGACTGCGGCGCTCACCGGACCGGCTCCGCCTTGCTGAGGATGCGGAGATATATGACCGAGAAGATCCCGCCGATCACCAGCAGCAGCAGGGCGATCGCGGTCCCGTACCCGAGATCAGCGGAGACGAAGGCCTGGTTGTAGGCGAACAAGGGCAGGGTCATGCTCTTCTCACTCGGCCCACCCTTGGTCATGGTATAGATCAGCCCGAAGACCGACAGGGTCTGCAAGGTGATCAACATGAGGTTGGTCGCGATGGTCCGCCGCACCAGGGGGATGGTGATGGAGGTAAGTAGCCGGAACCGGCCGGCGCCGTCGACCAGCGCAGCCTCCTCAAGATCGCGCGGCACCTCCGAGAGCGCTGCGGAGTAGACCAGCATCGAGAACGCCGTGCCGCGCCAGATGTTGGCGATCGAGACGGCGATGATCGGAATGGTGAAGAGCCAGTTCTGCGGTGGCAGGTGGAAGAAGCCCGTGACAGTGTTCCAGGAGCCGTCCGGTCCCAGCACGGCCTGCCAAAGATAGGCCGCGACGACCTCAGGCAGCACCCAGGCGCCGATCACAAACGCAGACGTCAGCGCTCGCGCGAGGGCGTAACCCGACCGCATCAACAACGCCAGCACCATGCCCAACACGTTTTGGCCGATGATCGCCGAAACCAGCGTGAACACCACCGTGAGCCAGACCGAGTTGATGAACGCCGGATCGGAGAACGCCCGGGTGAAGTTGGCGAAGCCGATGAACTCGGTCCCCACCTGGCCCGTGAGGGCCATATTGGTGAAGGCTGCGTAGATGCAGTACAAGATCGGCCCGGCCAGGAACACGACGAGAAGCACCACGGACGGCAGGATAGGTAGACCACGCAGCAGCGTCCGCCGGGTCCGGCCGACGGGCGGCGCCGTGGGGCGGACCTCGGCCCAGGTCGCAGCCATCAAATCGTGGTGGTTTTGTCTTGACCGACGATCTGTATGACGCCGTCGGTGTAGAACTTCGCGGCCTCCTCAGGTGTCGCTGTTTTGGTGATCACCTTCTCCGTTGCCTGTTGGAGCAGGAGCGAGATCTTGGCATACTCGGCGTAGGCCGGGCGATAGATCGTGCTCTCCACCAGGTTGGAGAAGAACTCGTTCGTCGGGTTGGCTTTCAGGTAGCTGGGATCTGTGGCTACATCGGTCCGGACGGGAATCTGGACGTTCTTGATGTCGTACTCCAGCTCGCCCTCCTTAGAGGTGAGCATCTTGATGAACTCCCAGGCGGCGTTGGGGTTCTGGGCGTTCTTCGGAATCGCCCAAGTCCAGCCGCCGGACATCGTCACCTTGCCGCTGCCCTCGCCGTTCTGGGTTGGCATGTACGCGTTCCCTAGGGTGGTATGCCACTCCGGCCACGGCGCGGCACCGCTCTCGAGCCAGTTGTTCGACAACCAGCTGCCGTCGAGGTCGATGGCCAGCTTCTGCTGCGGCAGCAGCTCCTGGGCGACCGTGTTGGCCCAGGTCGGCGCGAGCGCCTGCTGCGGCGTCGGTCCGAGGTCCTGACTCCAGACCTGCTCGTAGGCGGTCAGTGCATCGGTGAACGCCTTCGAGTCAACCACCCACTTCTGACTCGGCTTGTCGAACAGGGTTCCGGTCGGGATGCCGTAGAGGAGCATCTCGAAGCCCTGCATCGAGGCCGCCTCTCCGACGCCGGTGCCGGCGTAGACGTTCAGCGGGATGACGCCGGGCACCTTCTGCTTGATCGTCTGGGCTGCGGTGATGATGTCGTTCCAGCTCTTCGGCTGCCAGTCCGTCGGCAGGCCCGCCTTCTCGAAGATCTTCTTGTTGAACCACAGGGCGCGAACGTCGGTGCCGTCGGGGATCCCGTACGTCTTGCCGTCCAGTGCCTGCGCCGCGGTCTTCGCGGTCTCCTTGAACTGGCTCCAGTCAGGCCAGCTGCTGATCCGGTCGTCCAGCGCGGTCAGGTAGCCGGCCGCGATGTCGGCGTTGATCAAGAACGTGTCCTCATAGCACATGTCCGGCGAGGTTCGTGGAGACCGCATGGAGAGCTGGAGCTTGGTGTAGTAGTCGTTCTCCGATGCGGTGATCGGCTGCAGCTTGACCGTCGCCTGGGGATGGGCGGCAGTGAACTTCTTCGCCCACCCGTTGAGGAAGTTTGCCTGGACTTTCGAGTTGCCGAACTGCTGGTAGGTCACCTTGACCTCACCCGTTATCTCGCCAGCGCTGCTCGGCGCGGCACCAGAAGCGCCAGGAGGGGTGCTGGTTTCGTTCTGGCCGCACGCGGCCAAGCCGACGGCGGCTCCCAATCCTGCGGCGGTCAAGATGAACTCACGTCTGCGCATGTCTCTCCTTCAGGACCGGACTGACTATGAGTCGTCGGGGCGAGAGCAGCGCGCCCAATTCTGATAGCGGCCTCTGCCGTCGCCTGGCGCTCGATTTCATCGAATCCCGCACAGCGAGCCTTGATCAAGGAGTGCTGGGTAACAATTGAGCCTCATTGAGTCCTGCTTCGTTGAGCGCTCCGACTGCTGCTGGACAAGATCAGCAACGATTATTCACCTCGATAGAGTTATTCCGACGAGCGTACGGTACGCTCCTGCCGTCGGTCAACCATCCCCGACCCCCTCACCATGTCCGCGGATTGGAAGGAGCCGGAAATGGGGCGCGGCTCCAACCTCACCCGACTGGGTGACTTCAACCAGACCGTGGTGTTCGACGCCATCCGCCGGACCCCGGGTGGGATAAGCCGGATCGAGCTGGTCGCAGAGACCGGTCTCACTGCACAGACTGTGAGCAACATCGTCCGCCGCCTGCTGGCCCAGGAGCTCATCGTGGAGAGCGGTCGGGTGCAGTCGGCCGTTCGCGGCAAACCGAGAACGTTGCTGCGGGCGAAGCCGTCGGCCAGATTCGCCCTCGGCGTCCACGTCGATCCGGCGACCTTGACCTACGTCCTGATCGACATCGAGGGAAGGGTCCGTCAGTACGCTCGCCGCCGCACCCTGGAGACCCGCCGGCCGGAGCAGGTGGTAGCAGCGATCGCTGATCAGGTGACCCAGCTAGTCACGGCCGCCGGGATCGAGCCGGCGACAGTGCTCGGCCTTGGGGTCGCTGCGCCTGGCCCGCTCGACGCGGTCGAGGGCGTGCTGCTGCAACCTCCCCAGTTGGCCGGTTGGGAAAAGGTCCGACTCCGCGCTGATCTGCATGCCGCCACCGGCCTGCACGTGCTGGTGGACAAAGATGTCATTGCGGCGGCCACCGGCGAACGCTGGGCTCAACACGGTGCCCGCCACCACTATGTCTTCTGCTATCTGGGCTCCGGAGTGGGAGCTGGGGTGGTGATGGACGACGTCGTGCTCCGGGGTGCCAGCAACAACATCGGCGAGATCGGCAACATCCTGGTCGACCCAGGAGCCGAGGACCTCGGAGTTGGCCAGCCAGGGACGCTGGCCGCGGCGTGCCTTCCCCGAGCACTGGTAGTACGGGCCGCGCGACGCGGCTTGATCACCGGTACCGTCTCGCTCGACGACTTCGTGGCCGTCGACGAGGTCTTCACGACGCTTTGCGAGCGGGCGTACGCCGGCGAGGCCGCCTGCCTGCAGCTAATCGACGAGGCAGCGAGCGCGCTGGCCGCCGGGCTGGCGGTGCTGGTGAACGCCCTCGACGTCGATCGGGTGGTGCTTGGGGGACCGATCTGGTCGCGAATCAGCAGTCGGATCCTGGCTGTCTTGCCCGAGTTGATCCAGCCGCAGCTGGTGGCCGCTCGGCAGCCGCTAGTCGTCGAGGGCTCCGCGGTCGGCGAGCACGTCGCCGCTCAAGGTGCCGCGGCGCTAGTCCTCGACCATTTCCTCTCCCCGCGGCCGTCCGTACTGCTCATGGATTGACTGCCGTGGTCAAGTCCAGTTGTTTGAATTAGTGTGAGTTGCGCCGTGCCCCGACACCGACGAGGACCTCATGCACGATGACCGGCGATTGCTTGAAGTCCGCCTGAACCGTTTCTTCCGCGACCATCTGGAACCAGCCATCTACCAGGCCAGCGCTCCGCTGGCGCTGACCGCCTGGCGCGTCCCCGGCGAGCCAGTTCCCTTTGCAGATGCGGTCCGGCAGAACTTCACGTCGATCGACATTGGGGCGGCTTGGGGCGAACCGTGGAGCACGCTCTGGATCCATGCCGTTGGCGAGGTGCCAGCCGGCTGGTTGGACGTGGCGGCGACCAAGCCCGAGGTGGTGATCGACCTCGGCTTCACCGCGGCCGCTGGCTTCCAGGCTGAGGCGCTCGCGTATCGGACGGATGGAAGCATCATCAAAGCCGTCTCACCGTTCAACAACTACCTCCCCATTACGCCTGGTGAACCCGTCGAGTTCTACCTCGAGGCCGCGGCCAATCCCGACATCGCGAATACCGGCTTTCTGCCAACTCCCAACGGGAATCCGACCACCGCAATCAACACACCGCTGTACCTGATCAAGAAGCTCGACGTGGCTCTTTGGAACTTAGAGGTATGGGAGCTACGCGCCGACATCTTGACGTT
>Ga0081455_10001074_pt1 | contig 34380 bp, 34 predicted proteins | sample TabmetS3T2R1_FD_70207 | JGI IMG/M metagenome (GOLD analysis project Ga0081455, IMG submission 70207) | Tabebuia heterophylla rhizosphere microbial communities from the University of Puerto Rico - S3T2R1 | ecosystem: Host-associated > Plants > Roots > Rhizosphere ...
GCGCGGCCCGTGGTCGTGCAGGAGACGCTGCTCGACGCGCGCCCGGCGCCCGCAACCGCCGGTCCTCGCCCCGCCGGCGCGACCGCCGCCACGTCGAGCGCCACTGCGGCGAGCGCGGCGACCCCCAGCGCGCCGGCGCCGCGCGCGCCCAGTGCGGCCGCGGTCGCGCGCGCGGCGCCGGCGGACCGACGCGAGCCCGAGCCGGAGGCGCTCGTGGAGACCGCGGCGGCCGACATCGGCGGAGACGACGACGCGGCGGCCCCGGCCGCGGATCTCGAGGTGGCGTGGGAGCGCGTGGTCGGCGACGTGCTGAAGCGCAAGGCCCTGCTCGGCTCGGTGCTGCAGCACGCCGCGCCGCTCCGAGTGGAGGAGGGCGTGCTCACGCTGGCGCTCCAGGCGAGCGGCTTTCACCGCGAGATGCTGAGCGATCGGGGCAACAAGGAGCTGATCAACGAGGCGGTGCAGCGCCACGTGCCGTCGGCGCGGCGCTTCGAGCTGGACGCCAATGCCACGACGCCGGCCGGCGGCGGGGCGCGCAACCATCCCGCGGTGCAGGCCGCGCTGAGCGCATTCTCGGGCGAGGTGGTCGCGGTGCGACCGCTCCGCCCGGAGGAAGGAGAACCACGGTGAAAGGCTTCGGCAACATCATGAAGGAGGCGCAGAAGCTCCAGGCCCAGATGGAGCAGATGCAGGCGGAGGCGGCGAAGAAGACGGTGGAAGCCACCGCGGGCGGCGGCATGGTCACGGTGGTGGCCAACGGCAAGCAGGAGCTGGTGTCCATCAAGATCGACCGCGAGGTCATCAACCCCGAGGACGCGCAGATGCTCGAGGACCTGGTGCTGGCCGCCTCCAACGAGGCGCTGCGCAAGTCGCGGGAGATGGTGCAGGCCGAGATGGGCAAGATCACGGCCGGGCTCAAGATTCCCGGTCTCGGGTTGTAATGGCGTATTACCCGGAGCCGGTCGCCCGGCTGATCGATGCGCTCCAGCGGCTTCCGGGCATCGGGCCCAAGACGGCCCAGCGGCTGACGTTCTTCCTGCTCAAGCGCCCGGCTCCCGAGGTGGCGGCGCTCGGCGAGGCGCTGACCCAGCTCAAGCAGCTCATCGTGCACTGCTCGGTCTGCTTCAACGTGACCGAGCAGGACCCCTGCCGCATCTGCCGCGATCCCCAGCGCGAGCAGCGGACGCTCTGCGTGGTGGAGGAGCCGAACGACTTGCTCGCGCTCGAGCGCACCGGCGAGTTCCGCGGCCGCTATCACGTCCTGCTCGGCGCGCTGTCGCCGCTGGACGGCATCGGGCCCGAGGATCTGAGGGTGCGCGAGCTGCTGGCGCGGCTGGAGAGCGATCAGGTCGAGGAAGTGATCCTGGCCACCAACCCGAGCGTGGAGGGCGAGGCCACGGCGATCTACCTGGCCCGTCTGCTCAAGCCGCTCGGCATGCGGATCACCCGGATCGCGCGCGGCCTGCCGGTCGGCGGCGATCTGGAGTACGCCGACGAGGTCACGCTCTCGAAGGCCATGGAAGGCCGGCGGGAGATGGGGTAGCCGTGCTTGGCGGCCGTGCGGCCGTGTGGTAGAACAGGAGCCGGACGGTTCCTTCCCGGATTCCCCGATAGCTCAATGGTAGAGCATCCGGCTGTTAACCGGAGGGTTGCAGGTTCGAGTCCTGCTCGGGGAGCCATCCCCCCTCCACGACGACGGCGCAGAGGCCGCTTCGCCCCGCGGCCGCATCTCGGCTGACCCGGCCCGCGTGCGCGCCGGGCGCCTCTTTCGACGGACGGCGGCGCTCGGTGGTGTCGTCCTGCTGCCCCTGCTCCTGTTCCCGCTGCTCTTCATCGTCAGCCGGTGCGTCGGCTCCGGCGGTCCCGCGGTGGTGCGCGAGGCGAGCGCGGCCGCCGCCGGCGTGGAGGACTACGCGCGGCCGGGCGCCGCCACGTTCCTGGGGCTGCCCGAGTGGTACGTCGTCTACAGCGCTGAGGAATATGCGGAGGCCATCGGCCGCGGCGCGCCGAGCCGGTTCCCCTACTTCGGTGCGATCCGTCAATTCTGGCGCTACTACGGCGGCGTCTGCGTGACCACGCGCAACCGGTATCCGTTCTCCATTCGTTCACACGTCGCGCTCGGCGCCATCGGCATGCGATTCTCGGCGGAGCAGGCGGTGAAGGGCGCGTACGAGAAGACGCTGGGCCGCGTCGTCGAAGGGATCGCCGGGCACGACACCCCCGAAGACGCCTTCGCGGCCCGCGTCGCCCGCGAGTACGGTCGTTCCCTCTCCACGGGGCGCTGGTACGACTTTCCGTTCGCGGCCGCGCTGGAAGCGCTGTGGAAGGAGGTGCCGGTCCCCGGGCCGCATCCGATCCGGAAATGGGAGCGCCGGGTGGCGCTGAGCATCGAGTACGGGGTGAAGGCGCTCTACGGCGGCGCCGCTCGCATCGCGGTCAAGTATCTCCGCGGCGCCGGGGACGCCGGTGTCCACGTCCTGGCCGAGAACGTGCCGGAGCGGGCCCTGGCAGATGCCCGGATCGAGAACGTGAAGGCGGTCGGCCCGCGCGTCTACGTGTTGAAGCTGCCGCCCGCGCCGGCGTTCAGTACCATCGTGCCCGCGCTGCTGAGGCAGGGGGTGCGCTTCCGCGAGATCGCGGGCAACGGCGAGATCTTCCTGACCGTCCGCGCCCCGCGCACGTGGGCCTTCGGGCTCGGGCCCGGCCGCCTCGTGCTGGCAGAGCCGATCCTGACCGATCCGAGCCGGCAACGCGCGGGCATCGCGACGCCGGTGTCTTCACTCCACACCGTGCTCGCGGGCCTCGAGCGCAGCGGCGCCACGCTCGAGCAGCTCTACGCGTACTGAGCTCCGGTCACGCACCCAGCCTCCGTCGAGCCGGCTTGCTGAGCGGGCCGCCGTGGGGCCGGTGCTATAATCGCCCTCGTGACCCCGCTCACCGACGCGCGCCGGAAGTCCCTCCGCCGCGAGATGGAGACCCTGCTCGGGCCGGGCAGCGTGTTGTCCGATCCCGAGGAGCTGCTGGTCTACGAGTCCGACGGGCTCACGCTCTTCCGCGCGCTCGCCGACTTCGTGGTATTTCCGCGGAGCGCGGAGCAGGTTGCGGCGCTGGTTCAGCTCGCCAATCGCGAGGGCATCCCGTTCGTGGCCCGCGGCGCCGGCACCGGCCTCTCCGGCGGCTGCCTGCCGTCGCAGGGCGGCCTGGTCATCTCCCTCATGCGGATGAACCGCGTCCTCGAGGTCGACTACGAGAACCAGATCGCGGTGGTCGAGCCGGGGCTGGTGAACCTGCATCTCTCCTGGGCGGTCGGGCCGCAGGGCTTCTACTACGCGCCCGACCCGTCGAGCCAGCAGGCGTGCACCATCGGCGGCAACATCGCCAACAACTCGGGCGGTCCGCATACGCTGAAGTACGGCGTGACCACCAACCACGTGCTGGGTCTCCAGGTGGTGCTGCCCGACGGCGAGCTGCTGTGGCTCGGCGGCAAGACGCGCGACCCGCAGGGTTACGACCTGGTCGGGCTCTTCGTGGGCTCCGAGGGCACCTTCGGCATCGCGACCAAGATCGTCGTCCGCATCCTCCGGAAACCCCAGGCGGTCAAAACAGTGCTAGGAGTCTTCGACCGCGTGGATCAGGCCTCCGAGGCGGTGTCGGCCATCATCGCGCGCGGCCTGGTGCCCGCCGCGATGGAGATGATCGATCAGCTCACGATCGAGGCGGTGGAGGACGCCTTCGGCTGCGGCTACCCGCGCGACGCGGCGGCCGCGCTGCTGATCGAGCTGGACGGACTGCAGGCGGGCATGGAGGCGCAGGCCGAGCGCGTGATCGCGGCCTGCCGCGACTGCGGCGCGCGCGAGGTGCGCGCCGCGCGCGACGAGGCGGAGCGCCAGCTCCTGTGGAAGGGTCGCAAGTCCGCGTTCGGCGCCTACGGCCGCGTCTCGCCCGCCTACATGGTCATGGACGGGGTGATCCCGCGCACCAAGCTGCCCTACGTGCTGGGGCGCGTGAACGAGATCGTGGCCGCGCACGGCCTGCGCGTGGGCAACGTGTTTCACGCCGGGGACGGCAACCTCCACCCGAACATCCTCTACGATCCGCGCAAGCCGGGCGAGGAAGCGCGGGTGGTGGCGGCGGGCGCCGAGATCCTGAAGGTGTGCGCCGAGGTTGGCGGCTCCATCTCGGGCGAGCACGGCATCGGGCTCGAGAAGGCCGACTACATGCCGTTCATCTTCTCGGAGGCCGATCTGGTCTGCATGCACCGGGTGAAGGAGGCCTTCAACCCGATCGGCCTCTGCAACCCGGGCAAGATCTTCCCGAGCAACAAGGCGTGCGTCGAGGTGGGCCCGGCCTACCGGCCGCATCCGATCGAAGAGAAGGGTCTCGCTCAGCGCTTCTAGCGCGGGGCGGCGGAATCACCCCGTGCCCCTCGCCCTGTCGGACACGCTACGCGGCATCGTCGGCGCTCCGCACGTGCTCACCGGCGTGGGCTGCTCGCCCTATCTCGTCGAGGGTCGCGCCCCCGAGGCGGTGATCTTCCCGGGCACGAAAGAGGAGGTCGCGGCCGCGCTCGTGGCCGCCGGCGAGGCGGGCGTGCCGGTGACGCCGTGGGGCGGCGGCACCAAGATGGCGATCGGCTCGCCGCCGAACCGCGTCGGTCTCGTGCTCGGCCTGCGACGGCTCAACCGCATCCTCGAGCACGAGCCGGGCGATCTCACCGTCACCGTCGAAGCGGGCCTGCCGCTCGATACGCTGCAGACCGAGCTGGGCAAGCGCGGGCAGTGGCTCTCGCTCGATCCCGCCACGGCCGGCGGCGCCACGGTGGGCGGCGTGCTGGCCACCAACGCGTCGGGGCCGCGGCGGCATCTCTACGGAACCGCGCGCGACCTCGTGATCGGCCTCACCGTGATCGCCGCCGACGGCAGCGTGGTGCGCGGCGGCGGCAAGGTGGTGAAGAACGTGGCCGGCTACGATCTCCCGAAGCTCTACATCGGCTCGTTCGGCACGCTCGGCATCATGGTCGAGGCGACCTTCAAGCTGAGGCCCCGGCCCGACGTCGACCGCCTGGTCGTCACGCGCTTCGACCGGCTGAAGGACGCGGGCGCGGCCGCGCGCGATGTGCTCGCCTCCGACGTCATCCCGTCGGCGCTCGAGCTGGCCGACGGCGAGGCGCTGCGGCACCTCGGCCAGGGCGGTGGCGCCGGGCTGCTGCTCGGTCTCGACGGCATCGCGGAGCAGGTGGACTGGGAGGTGGCCGAGCTGGGACGCCGTCTCGGGCCGCTCGGGCTCGGGGAGACCACCGTGCTGGACGGCGGCGCGCGCGACGAGGCGTGGCGCGCGCTCGCGCGCCTGGGGCGGCCGGGCCACGATCAGGTCGCGGCGGTAATGAAGTGGGCGGTGCGGCCGACCCAGGTGGCCGAGCTGATGGAGACCGGCTCGACCGTGGCGCTGCGCAACGGCCTCACCGCCGCGCTCACCGCGCACGCCGGGATGGGCATCGTGACCGCGGTGCTGACCGGCGGCGCTGACGTCAACGCGGCGGTGGCCACGCTGACCGAGTGGCGCGCGCTCGCCCACCAGGCGGGCGGCCAGGCGATGGTGGAGTGGGCGCCGCTGGCCATCAAGGAGCGCGTCGCGGTCTGGGACTCGGCCGGGCCCACGCTGCGGCTGATGAAGGGCATCAAGGAGCGGCTGGACCCGCGGGGTATCCTGAATCCCGGTCGCTTCGTCGGCGCGATCTAGCGCGATGACCCACCCCGTCACCACCGAGCCGAAACCTGCCGCCCCGCTCACGCTCCATGGCCTGAGCGTCGAGGGGGTGGACCGCTGCGTCCACTGCGGTCTCTGCCTCGCCTACTGCCCGACCTTTTCCGAGCTGGGCACCGAGATGGACTCGCCGCGCGGGCGCATCTTACTCGTGAAGTCGCTCGCGGAGGGCCGCATCACGCTCACCGATTCCGCCGCCGCCCATCTGGATCTCTGCCTCGGCTGCCGCGCCTGCGAGACGGTGTGCCCCTCGGGCGTGCCCTACGGGCAGCTCATCGAGGCGGCCCGCGCCGAGATCGAGCGCCAGCGGCCGGGCGGTCCCCTGCGGCGCCTGTTCCGGTGGGTGAACTTCTCGCTGCTGCTGCCCCATCCGCGCCTGCTCCGCCTGGCCGCCGCGGGCCTGCGCTTCTACCAGGTGAGTGGCCTCCGGGCGCTGCTGCGCGCCTCCGGCCTGCTGCGGATGCTGCCCGCGGCGCTGCGCCATTGGGAGCCGCTGCTGCCCGAATTGCCCTCGGCCGCCGATCGCGCGCCGCTGCCCGAGGTCACCCCGGCCCGGAGCGCGCGCCGCGCGCGGGTCGGCCTGCTCACCGGGTGCATCCAGCAGGTCGCCTTCGGCCCGCAGAACCGGGCCACCGCGCGCGTGCTGGCACGCAATGGCGCCGAGGTGGTGGCCCCGCGCGCGCAAGCCTGCTGCGGCGCGCTCCACGCCCACGCCGGCGAGCACGGGACCGCGCTCGACCTGGCCCGCCGCACCATCGCGGCCTTCGAGGAGGCCGGCGTGGAGCAGGTCATCGTCAACACCTCGGGCTGCGGCGCCCACATGAAGGCGTACGGGCTGTTGCTGGCGAACGACCCGGCTTGGCGCGAGCGGGCCGCCCGCTTCGCCGCGCGCGTGCGTGACGTGTCCGAGTTCCTCGCCGAGCAGCCGTTGCGGGGGCCGCTCGCGCCGGTGCCCCGCACCGTGACGTATCACGACCCCTGCCACGTCGCCCATGGCCAGAAGATCCGCACGCAGCCGCGGGCGCTCCTCGCCCAGGTGCCCGGCCTGCGGGTCGTCGAGTTGCCGGAATCGGACTGGTGCTGCGGCTCCGCCGGCACCTACAACCTCACGCAGCCCGAGATGGCCACCCGCCTGCAAGAGCGCAAGATCGCCCACGTGCAGGCCACCGGGGCCGACGCGGTGGTGACCGCCAATCCCGGCTGCATCATCCAGATCGCCCAGGGGCTCGCGGCGAAGGGCTCGCCGGTGGAGGTGCTCCACATCGTGGAGGTTCTCGACCGGGCCTACGGGGGCACGTGAGCGGGCGCGTGAAGGCCATGCCGGTGGCGGCGCTGACGCCGGGCAAGGGGGCGCTGGCGAGCGTGAACGGCCAGGACGTGGCGGTGTTCCGGCGCGGCGACGAGATCCTGGCGATCGGCAGCGACTGCCCGCACCAGGGCGGCAGCCTGTGCGACGGCTGGGTGGAGGGCGACATCGTGGTGTGTCCGCTGCACGGCTGGGAGTTCGACCTGCGCACCGGCGCCTGCATGACCGTGCCCGGCGAGAGCGTGCCGCGCTACGTGGCGACCGTGGAGGATCGGACCGTCTACCTCGAAGAGGCGGAGCCGTGAGCGGGGCCGACCGCGTGCCGCTCGAGCACAAGGCCACCGCGCCGCGCTCGATCGGGTGCTTCGTGCTGACGATCTCGGACTCGAAGACGGAGGCGACCGACACGAGCGGCCAGCTCATCCGCGAGCTGCTGGCGGGGGCCGGACACAGAGTCGTCGGCCACGCCATCGTCCGGGACGAGCCGACCCAGGTCACCGCGCTCATCCGGAAGGGCTGTGCCGATCCCGCGGTCGAGGCCTTCATCCTGACCGGCGGCACCGGGGTGACGTCGCGCGATTCCACCTACGAGGCGGTCGAGGTGATGCTCGACAAGCGGCTCACCGGCTTCGGCGAGCTGTTCCGCATGCTCTCCTACCAGGAGATCGGCGCCGCCGCCATGATGTCCCGCGCCCAGGGCGGCGTGGTGCAGGGCCGCGCGCTGTTCTCGCTGCCGGGCTCGCCCAACGCCTGTCGGCTGGCGCTGGAGAAGCTGATCCTGCCGGAGCTGGGCCACGTCCTCCGCGAGGTCCGACGCTAGCGGGCTGATGAAAAAGGCCCATCTGCGTCGTTGGCGCCCTCGGCCGCACGCTCAACGTGGAACGGCCACGCCTCGCGTGTGGCCCTCGGGCGCCGCCTCGCATCTGGACTTGATCAGCCTGCAGCGTTGGATCGGCCGGCGGCGGTCGAATAGACCGCGCGCGGCCCTCGTCTGGTGAGGCGGAGCGGGTCTGGCATGACGGTCGCGGTATAATCGGGCCCGGCCCCGAGCACCACTCACCCAGGAGGCTTGCAGATGCGTGTCGCGTCGCTCCCCCTCGCGCTGGCCATCTCGCTGCTCGTCACCCCGGGCGCCGTGTCCCTGGCCCGGGCGGCCGAGCCGCTCTGGAACGAGAGCCAGGGCGCCGCGCCGCCGGCCGACATCGCGCGACTGAACGACTTCATGCACGAGCTGTCCGAGCGGATGAAGCCGGCGCTCGTGCAGGTGCGGGTGCGACGGGTGGTCGAGGCGCCGGCCGAGGGCCAGGAGCACGCGCCGACGCCGCCCGACGAGCGGCGCAGCTCGGGTTCGGGGTTCATCATCCGGCAGGACGGCTATCTGGTGACCAACGCGCACGTGGTGGGCGACGCCGAGCGCATCCAGGTACGGCTGACCGACGGCCGGCGCATGGACGCGAAGCTGATCGGTCTCGACGAGCGGGTGGACCTGGCGCTGCTGAAGGTCGACGCGACCGGCCTGCCGGTGGCCCAGCTGGGCGATTCCAACCGGACGCGCGTCGGCGAATTCGTGCTGGCCCTGGGCCATCCCTTCGGGCTGGAGCAGACGGTCTCCTTCGGCATCGTCAGCCGCAAGGGCTCGCCGATCCAGGTGGCCGCGCCGGGCTTCGAGTTCATCCAGACCGACGCCGCCGTGAACCCCGGCAACTCGGGCGGGCCGCTCGTCAACATGGCGGGCGAGGTGGTGGGCGTCAACAGCATGGCCGCGGTCAACGGCTCCATCGGCTTTGCGATCCCGGTGAACCTGGTGAAGGCGCTGCTGCCCCAGCTGGCCGAGAAGGGCAAGGTCGAGTGGGGCTGGCTTGGCGTGACGATCGCCGAGGTGCCGGACGAGGACGTGGTGAAGTTCGGGCTCAAGGAGCCCAAGGGCGTGCTGATTCGCCAGGTCGCGGCCGGCCAGCCGGCCGACCAGGGCGGCATCAAGGCCAACGACGTGGTGGTGTCGGTGGACGGCGCGTCGGTCGAGGGCCCGCGCGACCTGCAGCGCATCATCTCGAGCACCCCGGTCGGCAAGGTCATCAAGATCTCGCTCATGCGCGAGGGCAAGGAGACCGAGGTGGCGGTGACGGTGGGCGCCTACCAGGGGCCGCCGACGCCGCGCGTGCCACGCCGGATGGTGCCCGCGCCGCGCCCGCCCGCTCCCCAGCAGCCTCGCTAGGAGCGCGTCTGAGTCACCTCCGTCCGGGCGCGGGCTCTGCTCGCCTCGCGGCAGCGCGCCCGCTCGGCGTCTCGCTGGCGGCCGCCGGCCCACTGGTTCGAGCCGTCTGGCTGGCCGCGATCGTGGGCGGCTTCGCGCCGGCGGCGGCCGCCGCCGCCGAGGTGCAGTCGCTCTTCCCCTCCGATCGGCTGACCACCCCGGATCCGCAGCAGGCCACCGGCCGGCGCGTGAGCTTGCCGCGGCCCGACTGCGCCGTCGATGCGGCTGGCTGCGACGAGGCCCGGCTGCTCGACGAGCTGGACGGCTTCAGCGTCAATCCGCGCCTCGCGATCCGCTTCTCCGACCCGATCGCACTGGACAGCCTCACCCGAACCGCGGCGTTCGTGCTGCCGCTGTCACCCGAGCCCGGGATGTCGCCGATCGGCCTCGGGCAGCTGGTCTGGGACGCCGAGAGCCACACGCTCTACGCGCGGCCGGAGCGCGTGCTACTCCAGGCGCGGCGGTACGCACTGGTGCTGACCACGAAGGTGACGGACGAGGCCGGCCTGCCGCTGGCGCGGGCCGCCGGCACGCCGCTGGTGAGCGAGGCCGCCCACGGCATCTCGGCGCAGGGGGTGGTGCTCCAGCGCCTCAAGGCGCTCGGCGTTCAGCGGCGCGATCTCGCCGCGGTGTCGGTCTTCACCACCCAGAGCGTGACGATCGGTCTCGAGCAGATGCGCGCGACGATCGACGCCGGCCCGGCCCCCGAGCTGCGCTTCGCGCTGGCCCCCGGCGGCGCGCGCTCGGCCTACGCCCGCGCGGAGCTGGACGGCCTCGAGCTCCGGCGCCACGCCTCGACCGACCCGGCCGCGTCGCTCGCGGAGCCGGTGAAGGTGCCGCTGGTCCTGGTGCCGCCGACCGACGTGCGGACGATCGCCTTCGGCCGCTTCAGCTCGCGCTCCTTCCTGACGCCGGACCGCCGCATCCCGGCCACCGCGACGCGGACGGAGTCGCCCGCGCCGCAGTCCACCGAGGACGTCGACGTCACGGTCTACCTGCCGGCCGGCGCCATGCCGCGCACCGGCTGGCCGGTGGCCATCTTCGGCCACGGCTTCGGCAACGACCGGCACGTCGTGCCGGCCACGATCGCGGGCACGCTGGCGCACTCGGGCTTCGCGATGGTCGCGATCAACGTGGTGGGCCACGGCGGCGGGCCGCAGGGCACGCTGACCGTGCTGCGCGCCGGTCACGAGGCGCTGACGCTGCCCGCGGGCGGCCGCGGCGTCGATCTCGACGGCGACGGCCGCATCGGGCCGACCGAGGGCGTGAGCACGCGCGCTCCCTCGCCGCTGGCCCTGATCGGCATCCGCGACGGCCTCCGCCAGACCATCGCCGACCTGATGCAGCTGGTCCGCGCCATCCGGCGCGGCGTGGACGTGGACGGCGACGGCCGCGTGGACCTCGATCGCGAGCGCATCCACTACGTGGGCCAGTCGTTCGGCGGCATCTACGGGACGCTGCTGATGGCCGTCGATCCGCTCGTACGCGTGGGCGTGCTGAACGTCCCCGGCGGGCCCATCGTGGAGATCGCGCGCCAGTCTCCGGCTTTTCGGGGCCTCGTGACCGAGCAGCTGAAGCTTCGGCAGCCGCCGCTGTTGAACGGCGAGGGCGACTTCACCGAGTCGATCCCGCTGCCCGGCGAGGCGCCGGAGCGGCAGCCCGCCGCGGGCGCGCTGGCCATCCAGGCCTTCTTCGATCGCGCGGAGTGGCTCACCCAGGCCGCCAACCCGGTGGCGTTCGCCCCGTACGTGAAACAGATGCCGCTGACCGGGGTGGGTCCGAGGGCGGTGCTCTACCAGTGGGCGGTGGGCGATCTCACCGTCCCGAACCCCACCACGGCGGCGCTGCTCGCGGCCGGACACCTCCAGCCGGTGTCGGTGCTCTTCCGCCACGACCTGCTCGCGGCCGGCCTGCCCGACCGCTTCAAGGACCCGCACGCCTTTCTCACCTGGACCGCGTTCCCCGAGGTCTCTGCCGTCGGCCGCGCCGCCCAGGAGCAGGTCGCGCGCTTCTTTCTCTCCGGCGGCCGCCAGATCGAGCCCACGCTGCCGCAATTTGAGACCGCGGGCGCGCTGCCCGCCATGGAGCGCTGACATGAAGGCGGTCCTGCTCGGCACCGGCTCGCCGCCGCCCAACCCGAGGCGCCGCGGTCCGTCCACGCTGCTCTCGCTCGGCGAGGAGCGCTTCCTGGTGGACGCCGGCTCCGGCGTCGGCGTCCAGCTCGTGCAGGCCGGCGTCCGCCCGTACGACTGGCCGCGCCTGTTCATCACGCACCACCACTCCGACCACGTGATCGACCTGGGCCACCTGCTGATCACGCGCTGGATCGTGGGCCAGAACGCGCCGCTCGAGATCTGGGGCCCGGCGGGCACGCGAAGGCAGATGGACAAGCTGCTCGACTACCTGCACTGGGACATCGAGGTGCGCCGCTCGCACATGACCGACCGCAAGCCGCCGACGGTGGCCGTGACCGAGATCGAGGAGGGGCGTGTCATGGAGGCTGGCGGCGTCACGGTGAGCGCGTTCCTGGTCGAGCACGACCCGGTGAAGCCCGCCTTCGGCTACCGCTTCGAGGGCGGCGGCCGCAGCGTCGTCATCTCCGGCGACACGCGCCCCTGCGAGAACCTGATGCGCTGGAGCCGCGACGTGGACTGCCTCGTCCACGAGTGCTGCGAGATGACCAAGACGTCGTGGTACCCCGACTGCGGCTGGCCCTCGCTGGAGGAGAAGATCCGCGATCTGTCCTCGTACCACACGCAGCCCGCTGACCTGGGGCGCGTCGCCGCCGGTGCACGCGCCCGGAAGCTCGCGGTGACCCACCTCATGCCCGGCTCCGATCCAAAGGAGCTCGAAGCCGCCACCCGCAAGCACTACCCCGGCCCTCTCGTGATCGGCTCCGACCTGCTCGAGGTCTAAACCCCCACTCCCCTCAGGGGAGAGGGCAGGGTGAGGGGTGGTCTCGTAGGCTGAGTTCACGCCATCCGCAACGTCACCAACACCGCCTGCACCCGCGCATCCTCCATCACCGGCAGCGGTTCGTACCGGATCCCGGAGGTGATCCGCACGTCCCCTTCCGCCTCGTCCGGCGAGTCCTCCAGCACGTCCTCGACGCCGAGGGTGAATCGCGCCAGATCCGCCACCCGCAGCGGCGCCCCCGCGGCCCGGCACTTCACGTACACCGTGCGCTCCGGCTCCACGATCAGCAGCGTGCCCACCGCCCGCTCCGCCAGGTTCCGCGCGCTGCGACTCCCCGCCGCGACGACGACCCGCAGCGTCCGCTCGTCGACCGCCAGCCACTCGAGATAGCTGGTGAGCATCGGATGAAGCGACCCGTCGGCGGACAGCGTGAGCAACGGCAGCGCGCGCCCTAGCCGCGCGCCCAGATCCGCCTGCGACAGCAGCCGCTGCAACGCCGCGGGCAGCACGCCTCCCAGCGACCGGCTCATCGTCAGCGGCGACGGTTAGTACCCGCGCTGGCGGTCCACCGTCTCCCGAAGCGTGCGGCCTTCCAGGAACCGCTCCATGTTCTCGGCGAACAGGTCCGCCACGATGTGGTCGCGCTCGGGGTGCAATCCGCCGATGTGCGGCAGCACCGTGATGCCCTCCGTCACCCAGAATGGATGATCGGCCGGCAGCGGCTCGGTGGCGAAGACGTCGAGCACCGCGCCCGCGATGGTCCGGGCTTCCACCGCCTCGATCAGGTCTCGATCCACCACCAGTTCCCCGCGCCCGAAGTTCAGCAGGTACCCGCCGGGCTTCATCCGCTTGAGCCGCGCGGCGTTCATGAAGCCGCGCGTCTCCGGCGTCACCGGGAGCAACAGCAATACGAAGTCCGCGGCGCCCAGCACGTCGTCGGTGCCCTCGGGCCCGAGCACGCGCTCCACGTGCGGCATCGGCGCGGGGTTCCGTCGCGTGCCGATCACCCGCAGCTCGAGCGCCTCGGCCTTTCGTGCCAGCTCCTGCCCGATCACCCCGAGGCCCAGGATGCCGAGCGTCTTGCCCGCCAGGGTCTCCGACACGCGACGCCGCCAGCGCCGCTCGCGCTGGTCCAGCACGATGCCGGCATAGGGCTTGGTGAGATGGAAGAGCGCGCCCAGGATGTTCTCGGGCATCTGGATGCGGTGGGTGCCGCGCGCGCACGTGAGGGCGACGCCGGCGGGCAGGTCGGGCAGCGCGAGCCAGCCTTCCACGCCGGCGGTGATCGTCTGGATCCAGCGGAGCCGCGGCATGCGCGAGAGCAGCCCCGGCCCCGCGCGAAACGCGAGCAGGGCTTCGCACCGCGCGAGCAGATCGGGCGCCGGCTCCTCGGCCGGCGACACCGGGACGATCTCCACGTGCGCGTCGAGGCCCGTCCGCTCGAGCGCCTGCCGGTAGGGGCCGGGCTCGGGAATCCACAGCAGCACCAGGGGCTTGTCGCAAGTGGTCATGGCAGGCGAGTGTAGACCTGCGCCGACGCGGCCGGCAAGCGCGCGGGTTGCCGTCCCCGGCGCCCTCCGGTATCGTCCAGGCCATCATGAGGCTCGCGACGTGCGCGCGCTGGTGATCGGCGCCTCGGGCCAGGTCGGCGCGGCGCTCCTGCACGCGCTGCGGGCACGCGGCCACCACGCGGTGGGCACGTGGGCGCACCACGAGCTGCCCGGTCTGGTGCCCCTCGATTTCACCGATGCCGGCGCGGTCGAGCGCGCGATCGCCGAGAGCCGCCCCGACTGGGTGATCTGTCCGGCCGCGCTGAGCCACGTCGACTACTGCGAGGAGCATCCCGACGAGGCGGTCGCGACGAACGTGCGCGCCCCGGTGGCCGCCGCCGCGGCGGCCGCTCGCGCGGGCGCCGGCTTCGTCTACTACTCCTCGGACTACGTCTTCGACGGCCTCGGCGGCCCCTACCCCGAGGACGCCCCACCGCGGCCGCTCGGCGTGTACGGTCGGAGCAAGCAGGAGGGCGAGCAGGCGGTGCTGGCCGCGCTGGATCGCGTGCTGGTCGTGCGCACCAGCGTGGTCTACGGTCCCGAGCACCAGGAGAAGAACTTCGTCTACCAGATCATCCGGGCCTGTCGCGGCGGCACCGGCTTCCGTCCCGCGGTGGACCAGCGCGCCTCGCCGTCCTACAACGCCGACGTGGCCACCGCCACCGTGGAGTGCTGCGAGCGCGAGGAGCGCGGCATCTGGCACCTGGCCGGCGCCGACACCATCGATCGCATGGCCTTCGCGCGCCTGATCTGCCACGTCTTCGACCTGGACGGCTCGCGGTTGACCCCGTCGCTGACCTCCGAGCTCAAGCAGATGGCGGCCCGGCCGCTCGACGGCGGCCTCAGCATCACCAAGGCGCGCACCCTGCTGAAGACGCCGCTCCGCGGCGCCGAGGACGGCCTGCGCGCGATGCGTACCGCGCTGACCGCGATCCCTCTCGCCGGAGAGGGGAGGGCAGGGTGAGGGGTGGTGTCGCAGACCATTTGAGGGAGGAGCCGTTTGACCGGGTCAGAAAGCTACGGTAGAGTCACAACTTGGCTGTCGTCCCGGAGACGGTGACCGTAGCTCAATTGGTTAGAGCACTGGACTGTGGCTCCAGGGGTTGAGGGTTCGATTCCCTTCGGTCACCCCACTCCTGAAAGCCAGGTCGAGGCGTCGGGCGCCCATAGCTCAGCTGGATAGAGCGTTAGCCTCCGGAGCTAAAGGCCAGAGGTTCGAATCCTCTTGGGCGCACCATTTCTTGTTCGAGGTGGCAGGGCAGATCGGGCAGCCGCAGCTCCCGCTACGACGCGGGCCGTTAGCTCAGTTGGTAGAGCAGCTGACTCTTAATCAGCGGGTCCAAGGTTCGAGTCCTTGACGGCCCACCAATCAAGCGGGCGCTTCCGCGACACCGGAAGCGCCCGCTGATTTTCGCTTGCCGGGCCGGGGTCGGCGCGCACCAGCCGAATGGCAGGTCGTCGGGCCCGGCGAGCTGGGCGAAGACAAGCCAGCATGTCGAGCTCGCGAAAGCAGGATGCGGCGGCCCCGAGGGGTCCGTCCGCCATCGCGCGCTTCTCGCCTCGCGTGACGAGTCGAGCGAGAATCAGGGCTCGGTCGGTCCGAAGACCTGACGCCCGGCCAGGAATGTTCGATCGACACGAATGTCCTTGAGTCGATCCAGATCGCAGGACAGTGGGTCTTCATCGAGCACGACCATGTCCGCGATCTTGCCGACCTCGAGTGATCCGTACCTATCCTCGTTCCAGGTCAAGCGGTGGCCACTCTGCGCCGTCATCCGCAGGGCCTCTTCCCGGGTAAGCTGGCTGTCTCCCAGTTGCAGGTGACGATCGCCGTCCCGGCGCGCGAGCGCCTCCCACGCCGTCCACAGCATCGAATAGGGCACGCCGTCCGTCGAAAGCGCAACCGGCACACCGTGATCGAGCATGCGCCGGATGGGGATGCCCTGGTCACCCAGTCGGTCGAGGCCGTAGCGATCGCCGGCCATCCAGAGAAAGCCCGGCACGACCGTGGCGATGACGCCGAGCGCCTTCATCCGTCGCACCTGTGCGTCGCTCGCTTGATTGACGTGGATCACCACCCAGCGCCGATCGCGGATCGGCACTTCTTTGTCGATGGCCTCGTAGGCGCTCAGCGCGTACTCCAGATCGCGGCTGACCACGCAGTTCACCCGCAAACCCAGCCGAGCCGCTTCGATGCCGAGCTTCACGAACCGCTCGTGAGACATCGCCTGGTAGAAGTGCCCAGCCCACTGATCGTACGGATAGCCGGCCGCAATGATCTCGGCAACCGCGGGATCGGCGTGGCCGCCGAGATTGATGCCTTCCACGCGCAGGATATCGTCGCCACCGCCTCGGCCGCCGGCGATGGCGGCGTAGTGGTGGAGAAGATCGACCAGCCGTTCGTCGTTGAAGGCGGCGCTCGGCATGCTGATCGGAGTGTGCATACGCACTGGGAGTTCCCCGCGCTCGGCATTCTCGCGGTAAGCGCGGATGACGGCGGGCGCGAGTCCGTGGCCTTCATAGAGTGCGGTCGTTCCCGCCGCGACATAGGCTTGGGCGCCGAGGCGAACGCCGTCCACCCGATCGGCGTACGTGAAGCGAGGAAGATCGCGGAACAAGGTGTATTCCAGGATCGGCACGAAATTCCTCTCCAGGAAGACGCCCGTCGGCTCACCGCGCGCGTCCTTCACGATGTCGACGTTGTGTGGCGCGGGCGTGTCGCGCGTCACCCCGGCGCGCCGGAGCGCCAGCGAGTTGGCCACCGACGGAAACGGAGGGCGACTCCACCAGCCCCACACCGCCCGGATGTAGACGGCGTGGTCGGGAGCGACGGCATCGAGGTCATGCCGGGTTGGAAAGCGTCCCTCGGTCAGTTGCGCTGGCCGACTGATGTACTCGTGCGGCGGCTCGCCCATGGGCATGAGCACGATCCACTCGCCGGCGGGCCTGGTCCGCGCGGCCCGTTCGACGGCACCGACGATGCCGGCGACGGAGCGGAGGCCGGCGATCAGGATCCCGCCTCGCGCCTTGAGACCTTCCCGGTCCGCATGCGGATGCGCGTCGACGAACCCCGGCAACACCGAGCGGCCCCCAAGGTCGATGAGCCGAGTCGTAGGCGCTGCATCGTTGAGAAGCGCCGCGTTCTCGCCGACCGCCACCAGGCGCCCCGATCGCACCGCGACGGCTTGTGCCAATCGCGAGCCGCGATCGAGCGTGATGATCCTGCCGCCGTGCAGGATCAGATCAGGCGCAAGCATGCGAGTGGAACGGACCCGCAGGCGGTGCGCCGCGCCTCCGGATCGCTAGACGGGATCGCCGGCCCCCCATGTTGTCCACCCGCTGAGCCGAGTTTCGTATATAAGTGGGACACTCGTCAAAAAGGTACGACACGCAGGAGGTCGCCATGGAGCTCAATCCCGCGGATCGCTTGCCGTTCCACGATGAAGACGAGGCCGTACATGCCCACGCGGGCGAAACGGTGCCGTCCCGCGATGCGCAGAGACGGCATCTGCAGCGCGTCCCGCTGTTCAGCGGCTTCGACGAGGACGAGCTGCGTCGAGTCGAGGAGCTGTCCCAAATCGTCGAGGCGCCGGTCGGGACGGTGCTCACCAGGATCGGAGACGCGGGCGAGTCGTTCTTCGTCATCATCGACGGCATGGCGGCGGTGCGGACGCCGGTCGGCGCCGGGGGTGAGCTGCGCCCGGGCGACTTCTTCGGCGAGATGAGCCTGCTCGATGGCGAGCCCCGCTCGGCCACGATCGTCGCGTCCACCGACCTGCGGCTGCTCAGCGTCGACCGCACCCATTTCTGGCGACTGCTCGACGAGAACCCCGAGCTGATCCGGCGGATTCTCACGGTCCTCTCACGTCGCGTGCGGCGCCTCGAGCAGACCGTCCACGCGATGGTCAACCGCACGGATCAAGCGTGACCGCACGCTAGGCCGCGAGGCCGTGGCCTCGAGCGCTCGGTACCGCGCCGGGCTCACCCCGAAGGCGCGCTTGAACATGCGCGACAGGTGCGCCTGGTCGGCGAAGCCGGCGGCCAGGGCCACGTCGGCCAGCGAGGAGTTGCGGCGCAGCTCGGCGCGGGCGCGGTCGAGGCGGCGCAGCAGCGAATAGCGATACGGGCTCGTGCCGAGGGCGGCGCGGAACTGTCGGGCCAGGTCGTAGCGGGTGAGGCCGGTGACGGCCTCGAGCTCGGTCGACGGGATCACGCGGGTCGTCTCCGCGTCGAGGAGCTGGCGGGCTCGGGCGATCGCGCCCCAATCCAGACGGGCCGGCAATGCGCTCCGCGTACATGACGGATCGGCGTCGAGGAGCGCCGCGGCGAGCGCGACGAGCAGGGAGTCCTCGGCGAGCGGCTCGGGTGGGAGGCGGAACGCGGTGGCGACGGCATGCGCCAGCGCCTCGCTGCCGATGACCGGCTCCGGCGCGAAGGGCAGGGCGCAGGCGCGACCGCGAATGGCCCGCGCGGCGGCGCCGATGCGGGCCGGGGACACGTAGAGAATCCGATAGCCGAAGCCGGCCGGCGTGCCCGCGTGGCCGTCGTGCAGCTCGTCCGGGTGGAGCACCACTGCCTGGCCGGGCGTGCTGGTCCGGGCCGCGCCGCGGTAGTCGAAGGCCTGCACGCCGACGTCGGTCAGGCCGATGGCGTAGGTGTCGTGGCGGTGGGGGTCGTAGCCGCGGCCGGCGAACCAGGCCTGGAGCAGCTCGACCCCGTCGCCGAACGCGCGGCTGCGCAGCCAGCCCGACCGGCCGGTCTCGCACGATCGTTCAAGACCGGCCTCCGTGGCGCCCGGTAGCCTGTGAGCCATGCTCATCGATCTCCCGGGTCATGATGCCACCGAACGAGCGCCGGAGCCGCCATGACGCCGGAGCAGGCCGTCGCGTTCCTTCTCTTCGCGGTCGTGGCCGCGGGCACGCCCGGGCCCAGCAATCTGCTGCTGACCGCCACCGGCGCCGGCGTCGGCCTGCTGCGCGGGCTGCCCGCGCTGGGCGGGGTGACGGTGGGCATGGGCGTGATGATGTTCCTCGTGGCGTTCGGGCTGGGGAGTGTGGTCGTGGCCAACGCCGCGGTGCTGCGGGCCCTGAACTGGGTGGGCGCCGCCTTCTTGCTATGGCTGGCCTGGAAGATTGCGACGGCGACCGGGGACGAGGGCTCGGCCGCCAGCAAGCCGGTCGGTTTTACCGGGGCGGCAGCTTTTCAATGGGTCAACCCGAAGTCCTGGCTCGTGTGTGCCAGCGCGGCCGGCACGTATCTCCATGCCGGGTCGGGCAGCGTGTCGGCCCAGGCGACGGCGCTGGGCGGTCTGTTCATGCTGGCCTCGCTGCCGTGCTGCTTCGTCTGGCTCGCGTTCGGGGCCGGCGCGCAGCGGCTGCTCCGCACCCGGCGGGCCCGGCGGGCGTTCAACGTCGCCATGGGGCTGCTCCTCGCTGGCTCGGTCGTCCTGATCCTGCTCGAGGGAGCCTGACTCGTCTCGGCCATGCGCTGACTGCCGCCTCGGCACGCCGGGAATCGTGTTGCAACACCGTCCAGGGTCTTGACAAGACCGCCTGGCCCCGGTAGCTTGCCCCCCACTCTCGCGTCTTCCGAACCGTCCGGCCCTCGGGGGAACAGATGCCCGGCACGGGATCCCTGGACAAACTTTCGCGACGGTCACGGGTCGAAGAGACCGATGCGAGATGCTGTGTCCGCGCCCCCGGTCGATTCCCAGTCGGCGGTCGCGCGTGCCGGTCCTGACGCTCGAGGGCGTCCACCTCCACTTCGGCGGGGTGACCGCCCTGGCCGGCGTCAGCCTGCAGGCGCATCCCCACGACTTCCTCGCGATCATCGGACCCAACGGCGCGGGGAAGACCAGCATCTTCAACTGCATCAGCGGCATCTACACGCCCACCCGCGGGCGCATCTGGTTCGACGGGCAGGACATCACGACCATGCGCCCGCATCGTCGGGCCCGTCTCGGTATCGCCCGCACCTTCCAGAACATCGCGCTCTTCAAGGGCATGAGCGTCCTGGACAACATCAAGATCGGCCGGCACATCCACCTGCGCGCCGGCGTGCTCGCCTCCGGGCTCTACTACGGCCGAGCCGCGCGCGAGGAGCGGCAGCACCGCGCCATCATCGAGCGGGAGATCATCGACCTGCTCGAGCTGCAGGACATCCGGCACAAGATCGTGGGCACGCTGCCCTACGGCCTGCAGAAGCGCGTGGAGCTGGCGCGGGCCCTCGCGCTCGATCCGACGCTGCTGCTGCTCGACGAGCCCACCGCGGGCATGAACGCGGAGGAGACCGAGGACATGGTGCGGTTCGTCCTCTACGTCAAGCAGGTCAAGCAGCTCGCGGTGGTGATGATCGAGCACGACATGGGTGTGGTCATGGACATCTCCGACCGCGTGGTGGTGCTCGACTTCGGCCAGAAGATCGCCGAGGGCACGCCGTCGAAGGTCCAGCAGGATCCGGCGGTGATCAAGGCGTACCTGGGCGAAGCGCTGGAGGCGGTGTAGGCCGATGGACGCGGCGACCGACCGGGCGCACGGCACGTTCCCGGACCGGCTCGCCGAGCAAGCGCGGCGGCGTCCCGGCAAGATCGCCCTGCGCGAAAAGAAATACGGGATCTGGCAGCAGGTGACGTGGGGCCAGTACGCAGCCCACGTCCGGGCGGTGACCCTCGGGCTCGAGGACCTCGGGCTGCAGCGGGGCGACACGGTGGCGGTCGTCTCCGGCAACCGGCCCGCCTGGCTCTACGTGGAGCTGGCCACGCAGTCGATCGGCGCCATCCCGCTCGGCATCTACGTGGACGCACTGCCCGACCAGCTGCGCCGCGTGCTCGAGCACAGCGAGGCGCGTGTGGTGCTGGCCGAGGACCAGGAGCAGGCCGACAAGGTCCTTGGCATCCGGGCTAGCCTGCCGCACCTGGCCAACATCATCGTGGACGACACGCGCGGGCTCGAGCTGTACGACGACCCGATGCTGACGAGCCTGGAGACGGTGGAAGCGCGCGGGCGCGCGCTCGACGCCGAGCAGCCCGGACGGTACGAGCGGATGCTGGCCGAGGGCAAGCCAGGCGACGTGGCCCTCCTGTCCTACACCTCGGGGACGACCGGCAGCGCGAAGGCGGCGATGATCAGCCACGCCAATCTCCTGGCCATGGCCCGGGGCGTCACCCAGGTCGACCCGATGCGGGCCAGCGACGACATCGTCTCGTTCCTGCCCTTCGCCTGGGTCGGCGAGCAGCTCATCAGCGTGGCCATGGCCCTGCACGTGGGCGCGACCGTGAACTTCCCGGAGGAGCCGGAGACGGTGCGCGAGGACCTGCGCGAGATCGGGCCGCACGTGATGATCGCGCCGCCCCGCTTCTGGGAGGCGATGTGCTCGGAGTACCAGGTCAAGATCGACGATGCGGGCTGGGTCAAGCGGCTGGCCAGCCGCGCCGCGCTCGCGCTGGGCGAGCGGGCGGCCGCGCGCGAGTGCGCGGCCTCCTCGCCGGGGCCGGTGGCGTGGGCGCAGCGGCGGCTCGCCTCGCTGCTCGCGTTCCGATCGCTGCTCGACAAGCTGGGGCTCTCGCGCATCCGGCGCGCCTACACCGGCGGGGCGCCGCTCGGACCCGAGATCTTCGCGTTCTTCCGCGCCATCGGCCTGAACCTGAAGCAGGTCTACGGCCAGACCGAGACCTCCGGCATCTGCGTCGTCCACGCCGACGGCGACGTCCGTGCGGCCACGGTGGGCAAGCCCACGCCGGGCACGCAGGTGCGGATCGCGGAGAGCGGCGAGATCCTCGTCTCGGGCGAGTCGGTCTTCGTCGGTTACTACAAGAACCCCGAGGCCACCGCGCGGGCGATGGAGGACGGGTGGCTCCGCACCGGAGACGCCGGCTTCCTCGACGACAACGGCCACCTGGTGATGATCGACCGGGTGACCGACGTGTTGAAGACGGCGGACGGCTCCCGCTTCTCACCGGCCCTCATCGAGAACAAGCTCAAGTACAGCCCCCACATCCGCGAGGCGGTGGTGGTCGGCGAGGACCGGCCCTACGTGGTCGCCCTGATCCAGATCGACATGGGCAACGTGGGCAACTGGGCAGAATCGCGCCGGCTGCCGTTCACCACGTTCAAGGATCTCTCCGGCAAGGCGCAGGTGGTGGCCCTGATCGGGGAAGCGGTCGCGCGGGTGAACGACGGGCTGCCCGAGGCGGCGCGCGTCCGCGAGTTCGCGCTGTTCGACAAGGAGCTGGACGCCGACGACGACGAGCTGACCCGGACCAACAAGGTGCGGCGCGCCACCATCCTGGCCAAGTACGGCCACCTGATCGAGCGGCTCTACGCGGGGCCGACGTCGACCGAGATCCTGGCGAGGGGCTGAGGACACCTCATGGGCGATCACGTGGTCTTCATGCTCCAGCTGATCATCACCGGCATCGCGGTGGGCGGGGTGTACTCGCTGATGGCGCTGGGCTTCGTGCTGATCTTCAAGGCCTCCGCGGTGGTGAACTTCGGGCCCGGGGAGCTGGTGCTGTTCGGCGCCTACGTGTCGTGGGCCACCATCCTGCCCATGAAGCTGCCGCTCTACGTGGCGCTGCCGATCACGCTCGGCGTCGCCATCCTGCTGGGGCTCGTGATCGAGCGGGGCGTGCTGCGCCCGCTGATCGGGGAGCCGATCATCTCGGTGATCATGGTCACCTTCGGGGTGGCCAGCGTGATCCGCGGCGTGCTGAACATGACGTGGGGCAGCGACACCCGGCCGTTCCCGGTGCTGTTCTCGCAGGAGCCGTTCCACCTGGGGCCGGTGCCGGTGTCGCCGGTGCATCTCTGGAGCTTCGTCGGGGTGCTGGTCCTGCTGGCCGGCTTCTCGCTCTTCTTCCAGTACTCGCTCACCGGCATGGCCATGCGGGCCACCGCCGACAACCAGCAGGTGGCCCAGTCGCTCGGGGTGAGCGTCAAGCGCGTGTTCGCCCTGTCCTGGTGCGTGGCCACCGTCGTATCGACCCTGGGCGGGATCATCCTCGGCAGCGTGCGCGGCGGCGTCGACTTCTCCCTCGCGGACCTCGGGCTCAAGGTGTTCCCGGTGGTGATCCTGGGCGGCCTCGACAGCGTGGCCGGCGCGATCATCGGCGGCGTGCTGATCGGCGTCCTGGAGAACCTCTCGGGCGGCTACCTGGACCCGGTCCTGGGCGGCGGCGTGAAGGAGGTCGCGCCGTTCGTCGTCCTCGTGATCATCCTGATGCTGCGCCCGTACGGGCTCTTCGGGAAGGTCGAGATCGAGCGCGTCTGATGCAGTGCGGGGGCTTTCGCATCTCGTATCGCGGCGACGAGCGGATCTTCGACACCGCGGTGCCGATCGTCGGCGTCGTCCTGCTGCTCGCGGTGCTCTCGGTGGTGCCCTGGTACGCCACCACCTACTGGCTCGACGTGATCAACCGCATCGGCATTGCGATCATCGGCGCGCTCGGGCTCAACATCCTCGTCGGCTACACCGGGCAGATCTCGATCGGCCACGCCGCGTTCCTGGCCGTCGGTGCCTACGCCACCGGGATCCTCGAGATCCAGCTCGGCCTGCCGTTCTACCTGGCGATCCCGCTCGCCGCGCTGATCGCCGCCGGCTTCGGCCTGATATTCGGCATCCCGTCGCTGCGGCTGAGGGGCCTCTACCTGGCCATCGCGACCCTCGCCGCCCACTTCATCGCCACCTACGGCATCATCCACTGGGAGCGGATGACGAACGGCGTGCTCGGGCTGATGATCCCCACCGCCACCGTGTTCGGGATCCCGCTCGATTCCGACGCCCGCATCTTCTACCTCATCTTCGCGCTGGTGGTCCCGGCCACCTTCTTCGCCAAGAACCTGTTCCGGACGCGGGTGGGCCGCGCGTTCATCGCCATCCGGGACCGCGACGTGGCGGCCGGGGTCATGGGGGTGAGCCTCTATCGCTACAAGCTGCTCGCGTTCGTGATCAGCTCGGCCTACGCGGGCGTGGCCGGCGGCCTGATGGCCCACCACTCGCGCATCGTCTTCCCGGACGCCTTCAGCCTGCTGGTGGCCATCGACTACCTGGCCATGATCATCATCGGCGGGCTGGGCAGCATCCTGGGCTGCATCTTCGGGGCGATCTTCATGACCCTGCTGCCCGAGGTGCTCAAGCTGGGCGCCACCTCGCTGACCGGCGTGTACCCGAACGCGTTCGGGCTCATCGCCTCCATGCGAGACATCGTGTTCGGCTTCGCGGTGATCTTCTTCCTCATGTACGAGCCCCAGGGGCTGGCGCGCATCTGGCTGCGGATCCGCAGCTACTGGAAGCTGTGGCCGTATGCGTACTGAGCCCAAAGGAGAAACCCCCATGAGCCACGTGCCTAACGTGTTCGTCCGGTTGGTCCTCGTCGGCCTGTTCGTGATCGCCCTCGGCGCGCCGCCCGGCGAGACGCAGGGGGTCATCAAGATCGGCAACCTGGTGGACCTCACCGGGCCCACCTCCGACCAGGGCAAGGACATCGCCCAGGGCCGGATCGACGCGGTGCAGTACTTCAACGACAAGGGCGGGGTCAACGGCAAGAAGCTGGAGCTGGTCAGCGTGGAGTACGGCTACCAGCCGCCGCGGGCGGTGGCCGCCTACAAGCGCTTCGTCGAGACCGACAAGGTCTTGCTGGTGCTCGGCTACGGCACGCCGGACACCGAGGCGCTGCGCCCCTACATCACCAAGGACAAGATCCCGTATCTGTCCGGCTCGTACTCCGGGCACCTCACCGACCCGCGGCAGACGCCCTACAACTTCCCGGGCGGCATCGACTACACCAGCCAGATCCGCATCTTCATCAACTACGTGAAGGAGCAGTGGACCGACAAGAGCCGCAAGCCGCGGATCGCGTTCATCTACGCCGACAACGGCTACGGGCGCGCCCCCATCGAGGCCGGCCGCGCCTACGCCAAGGATGCCGGCGTCGATCTGGTGGACGAGGAGATCATCCCGACCGTCCTCACCGACGCGACCTCGCAGCTCCTGACCATGCAGAAGAAGGACCCGGACTGGGCCTACATCAACACCAACACCCAGTGGGTGCCGGTGGTGCTGAAGGACTCCTACAAGCTCGGGATCAAGACGAAGTACGTGGTCAACAACTACGGCCTCGACGAGCGGACGCCGAAGCTGGCCGGCGACGCGGCCGAGGGGGTGATCGGCATCCAGGACGTCGCCTACTGGGGCGAGAACGTGCCGGGCATGAAGACCCTGACCGAGTTCCACGAGAAGCATCACGCCAGCGATGTGCACGCCTCGCCCTACATGCGGGGCTGGCTCTGGGTGATCATGTCGGTGGAGGCCATCAAGCGGGCGGGGGACAATCCCACCGGCGAGTCGGTCAAGAAGGCGTTCGAGAGCATGAAGGACTTCGACACCTGGGGCATCACCCCGCCGTTCACCTACACCAACGAGGACCATCGCCCCACCAACCGCGGACGCCTGGTGCAGATCAAGGGCGGCAAGGTGGTGCAGCTCAAGGAGGTGTCGGTCGACCGCGACATGAAGTGGATCGGGAAGTAGATGCTGCGTCTGAACAACGTCCAGGTCATCTACAGCGACGTCATCCTGGTCCTGAAGGGCCTGTCGCTCGAGGTGCCGGAGGGGCAGATCGTGGCTCTCCTCGGCGCCAACGGGGCGGGCAAGACGACGACGCTGAAGGCGATCTCGGGCCTGCTCAAGACCGAGGACGGCGCGGTCACCGACGGCAGCATCGAGTTCCTGGGCAAGCGGATCGACGGGCGGGATCCCGAGGCGATCTGCCGGCAGGGCATCGTGCAGGTGATGGAGGGGCGCAAGGTCCTCGAGTCCATGACCGTCGAGGAGAACCTGCGCATCGGCGGCTACTCGCGGCGGGATCCCGATGGCGTTCGCCGCGACATGACGATGATCTACGAGTATTTTCCCCGGCTGATCGAGCGGCGGGAGCAGCTGGCCGGCTATCTGTCGGGCGGTGAGCAGCAGATGCTGGTGATCGGGCGCGCGCTGATGGCCAAGCCGCGCCTGCTCCTGCTGGACGAGCCCTCGCTCGGCCTGGCCCCGCTGCTGGTGCGGGAGATCTTCGGCATCATCCAGAAGATCAACCAGGAGCGGGGGACCACGTTCCTGCTCGTCGAGCAGAACGCCCAGATCGCGCTGGGCATCGCGGACTACGGCTACATCATGGAGAACGGCCGGGTCGTCCTGGACGGCCCGGCCGACAAGCTTCGCGGAAACGACGACGTCCGCGAGTTCTACCTGGGCCTCAGCGAGGCCGGCCGCCGCAAGAGCTTCCGCGAGGTCAAGTTCTACAAGCGCCGCAAGCGCTGGGTGTTCTGAGCCCCGCCCCGGCCGCCCCCCGCGGTCGGTAAGCACACCCGCCGAGCCGCACCCCGGGTGCGCCTACGCGGTGGTCAACCGCGCCTCCCGCCGGTGAATTGAGCATGCGATTGATCAGGATTGACCACCCGGGTTGTCCTGGAAGTAGCTGATCTGTCAGCACATGTTTTCGGGCACATCGATTGCGTTGACCACCTCGTGACGGCAAACCAAATCCCGCAGGAGGTGGACATGGACAAGCGAAGAGGGCTGGCGGTGCTGGTGACCTTCACGCTGGGGCTGCTCGGGCCGGTCTGGCTCTCGGCCGGGTCGGCAGGCGCCGACGATCCCGGGACGGCCAACGTGAACCGGGTAGATTCCCCGCAGCGCGGCGAAGACCCGCTGCAGGCGCCCCGGGGAGACACGCGATGAGATACGCGGCGACGACGGCCGCGGCCCTGCTGGGCAGCTTCCTGGGCCTGGCGTACGGTGGCTACTGGTGCGAGCGCCTCTGCGACGCGCTCGCGACCTACCGGGCGCCCCGCGCGTGAGCGCGACTCCCGTGACCACCCCGCGGCCGTTCGACCTGATCCTGACCGGCTCATCCCGCGAGCAGCGGGAGCGCCGGGTCGCCGCTGGCCGCGAGGCGGGGCTCTGGCTGCTGCTGCTGGTCCCGGCCGGTTCGCTGACACTGGCCGCGCTGCTGCTCGTCGCGCTGGCGCTGGTGACGGCGTCGCCCGCGCCGGAGCCGGCCGGGGCGGATGTCGCGGCCGGAGCCCCGTTCGAGATCTGGGCGGCCTCGCCGCTGATCGAGGAAACGCCCGGCGATCTGGCCACGACCGATCGTCAGCCCGGCGCATCGAGGAGACGCCGGTGACCTGCCGCCGCTGCCACGCGTCGAATCGCGATGGCCTTCGGTTCTGCGAGTCGTGCGGCGCGGCCCTATCGGCGATCTGCCCCCAGTGCGCGGCGCCGATCGTCGGCGGCGCCCGGTTCTGCGGCGCCTGCGGGACCTCGTTCGCGCCGACGCGGCCCGATCGGCTCCGGTCGCCGGCCGGCTACACGCCGCCCTACCTGGCCGAGCGCATCCTCACCTCGCGGAGTGCGATGGAAGGGGAGCGCAAGCAGGTGACGGTGCTGTTCTGCGACGTGAGCGACTCCACCGCGCTCGCCGAGCGCATCGGTCCGGAGGCGATGCACCGCCTGCTCGACGAGTTCTTCGAGCTGGCGCTGGGCGAGGTGCACCGCTACGAGGGCACGATCAACCAGTTCCTCGGGGACGGCTTCATGGCCCTCTTCGGCGCGCCGCTGGCCCGCGAGGACCACGCCCGTCGTGGCGTGCTCGCCGCGCTCGGACTCCGGTGCGCGTTGCGCGAGCGCGGGCTCGGGGCCCCGCATCGCCGCCTGGATCAGGACGTGCGCATGGGCATCAACACCGGGCTGGTGGTCGTGGGCAAGATCGGCCACAACCTGCGGATGGACTACACCGCGGTGGGCGACACCACCCACGTCGCGCACCGCCTCGAGCAAATGGCCGAGCCCGGCACCATCCTGATCACCGAGGCCACGCATCGGCTCGTGCGCGGGTACGTGGCCGTCGAAGATCTCGGGGCACGGACGCTCAAGGGCAAGGCGGAACCGGTGCCCGTGTACCAGGTGCTCGGGCCGGGCGCGCGCCGCTCCCGCCTGGACGGAGCGGATCGCGCCCACCGGCTGACGCCCTTCATCGGACGCGAGCGCGAGCTGGACATGCTGCAAGGTCTGCTCGGGAAGGCCGAGGCGGGCGCGGGGCAGGTCGTCACCATCGTGGGCGACTCCGGCGTGGGCAAGTCCCGCCTGTTCCACGAGTTCCGCCAGCTCCAGCGCGGGCGCCCGGTGGCCTTCCTGGAAGGCCGGTGCCTCTCCTACGGGCGACGCATCCCGTACCTGCCGGTGCTGGACATCCTGCGACAGGGCTGCGGCATCGCCGAGACGGACACGCCCGAGACGATCGGCCAGAAGGTGGACTGGGCGCTGCGGGACATCGGCCCCGATGCGGCGGAGGCGGCGCCGTACCTGCGCCACCTGCTCGGCGTCATCCACGGCACCGAGGCGGTCGGCGCGCTGAGCCCGCAGGCCATCAAGAGCCGGACCGCCGATGTCCTCCGCCGGCTCGTGCTGAAGGAGAGCCGCCGCCTGCCGCTGGTGATCCTGGTGGAGGACGTCCACTGGGTGGACCGCACCTCGGAGGAGTACGCCGCCTCGCTGATCGAGGCGCTCGTCGGAGCCCCGCTCCTGATGGTGCTGACGCACCGGCCGGGCTACGACCCGGCGTGGCTCCGGAAGCCGCACGTCACGCGAATCGCGCTCTCGCAGCTCTCGGACGGTGAGAGCCGCGCGATGGTCCAGGCCATCGTCGAGCCCCAGGGCGTGCACGAGGCGATGGCGCGCTCGATCCTCGCCAAGGCCGAGGGCAACCCGCTGTTCCTGGAGGAGCTGAGCCGCGCCGCCTTCGAGCGCGGCACCCTCGGGACCGAGGACGCGCTCCCCGCCACCATCCACGACGTGCTCAGCGCCCGCATCGACAGCCTGAGCCAGTCGGCGCGGCGGGTCGTCCAGGCCGCGGCGGTGCTCGGGCGCGAGGTCTCCCATCGCCTGCTGGCGGCGGTGGCCGACCAGCCCGAGGCGCTCGAGGACACCGTGCGGGAGCTGACCCGCCGCGAGCTCCTCTACGAGCATCCGCGGGGCGCGGACCGCGTGTACGTCTTCCGGCACGGGCTGGTCCAGGAGGTCGCGTACGCCACGCTGCTCGAGGAGCGGCGCGCCTCGCTGCACGGCCGCGCGGCCCGGGCGCTGGAAACGCTGTACGACCGGCGGACCGACGAGGTCGTCGAGCTGCTCGCCCACCACTTCGGCCGCAGCGGCGACGCCGAGAAGGCGGTGGACTACGCGATCCTGGCCGGCGAGAAGGCCCAGCGTCGCTGGGCCAACGCGGAGGGGCTCGCCCACTTCGGGGCCGCCCTGGCCCGGCTCGACGCCCTGCCCGAGAGCTCGGCGAACTCGCTGCGGCGGATCGACGCGGTGCTGCGGCAGGGCGAGGTGCGCTTTGCGGTCGGCCAGCACGTCGAGCAGCGCACGCTGCTCGAGCACATCGGCCCGCTGGTCGAGCGCGCGGCCGACCCGCCGCGCCGCGCGGCCTGGCACTACTGGACCGGCTTCCTCTCCACGCTGACCGGCGGACGCCCGGAGCTGGTCATCGACCACTGCGGCCGCGCGGTGGCGATCGCGGAGGGCGGCGGGCTGATCGAGCTGCGCGCCTTCGCGGAGTCCTGCCTCGCCCAGGTCTACGTGTTCGCCGGCGACCTGCGGCGGGCCGTCGAGACGGGCGAGCGGGCGCTCTGCACCTTCGAAGCGCTCGGCAACCGCTGGTGGGCCGGACGCACCTTGTCGCACCTGGCCGCCGCCGCGAATGCCCTCGGCCACTGGGACGCTGCGCTCGCCTACTGCCACCGAGCGCTCGACCATGGTCTGGCGGTGGACGACCTGCGGCTGAAGGTGTCGGCGCTGCTCCGCCTGGGCCTCACCCATATCCAGCGAGGCAACGTGGCCGAGGGGTTGAAGCGTTGCGACGAGGCGCAGGCACTGTCCCCCACGCCCTACGACGGAGCGGCCCTTCGCGGCGTTCGCGCCCACGGACTGGCCAGCATCGGCCGAGTCGCCGAGGCCATCGCCGAGCTGACCGAGGTGCTGGACTGGTACGCCCGCTCCCACCTGCACTTCACCCGCTATCAGTTCACCCTCTGGCTCGGCGAGGCGCATCTGCGGGCGGGAGCGCTCGGGATGGCCCGCACGGCCGCCGAGGAGGTGCTCACCGCCAGCACCGAGATGGGTTATCGCCATCTCGAGGTGGTCGCGCGGCGGCTGCTCGCCGAGTCGCTCCTGACGGTGGATCCGCCCGCGGCGGAGCGGCATCTTCGTGACGCGATCGAGGCGTTCCGGCGCAGCGGGGCGCGAAACCAGCTGGCCCGCTCGCTCATCACCCAGGCCGCTCTGCACCACATGCGGGGCGAGGAAGAGAGGGCCGTCACGGCCCTCGAGGAGGGCTTGAGCATTTTCCAGGAGATTGGAACGCTCCACCAGCCGGCGCGAGTGCGTGGCGCGCTGGCGATGCTCGGCGCGGGCGCACCCGCGGCGCGGGAGATCTGCCGCGGCTGATCCTCGACGAGCATCGGCGTGCCGGCCGAGCGGAGCCCGGCGGTGAACCCGAGCCAGAATGGAGAGGATTGCGATGGCGACGACACTCGAGCACTTGATCGCGGCGGCCAACCCCTATCTGAACGCGCAGACGACCGGTCCCGAGTATGAGCCGGACCTCATCATCGAGCAGCAAGCCGACGTCGGCGGCTGGAGCTTCAAGGGCGTGCCGCACCACATCGAGAAGGCGATCCGGATCCCCTACACCTACACCGACGGCAACGGGGTCGAGATCCGCGATTACCTGCTGATCGGCTACGAGGGTGGCGGGGCGTACTAGCCCGGCCGGCGGACACTCCCGGGGCACCGGGCCCGACGCCTCGGGAGTGCCCGCCCGGCTGGGCCCGTCATCACCGTGGCGATCCGGTCATTCGAAGAGGGCGTCCCAGGTGGGCACGCGCCGGCCCTGCCAGGTCGGTCCCTCGCGGACGAAGCGCCACTCGGGGTTGCGCTCGACGTCGCGCAGCGCCGCGCAGACCTGGTGGAAGACCGGCACCGCGTCGTCGGCGCACTCGAAGTAGGTGAGGAAGTCGTACTGGCCGGTGGCCGGCGGCTGGGTCTGGCTCTTGTACGTGCGGCGCAGCAGGCACGCGATGCCGGCCTCGGTCGCGAGGGCGTGCCCCTCGTTGATCATGCGCCCGGCGTCGTCGTAGCGTGGCAGGAAATAGGTGTGGCGCTCCATCCAGTTCTTGCGCCACCACTCGGCCGTCTTGCTCATCGGCACGAAGAACGCGTTCGGCATCGCGGCGCCCGGCTGCTGGACGACCTGCCGGCCGTAGGCCCAGTTGGCCATGGCGGCGCTGGTGTAGTTGCGCGGGCGGATGACGCCGCGCAAGACCTTCAGGCGCGCGGCCGCGCCGAGGGCCCTGGTGGCCTCGTCGCAGAGCGTGTTGACCGCCTCGGCTCGCTTGGAGCAGACGTGGACCAGCCATCGCGCCTCGCCCACGTCGTCGTCCGCGATGTCGGCGGGGACGGCGCGCTCGGCCCGGATGAAGGCGAACGACTCACGCTCGGCCGGCGCGGCCGCCTCCCACTCGTTCTTCAGGCCGAGCTCCTCGGCCCTCTTCGTGAGGTGGCCGCCGGCGCGCCGGACGTCGCCGTCGCCGGCCGGCCGCGCGCAGAGGTACGCGCCGTACCCCAGGATCTCCTCGGACAGATACTCGTCACCGGTGGCCATGGATGCTCCTCCTCTCGCCTGGGAGGGTATGGCCGGCCGCCCGATGTGTCCAATGCATAGACCGTCTAGTGGCCATCAGGCATGGTGATGGCCCTCCGGCTCGGCCCCCGGCGGTCGATGTGGCCGCCAGGCGGCTCGAGGCGCGGTCACACCGGCGCCGGCGGCCACGGGATCTTCAATGCGTCGAGGCGGCGCAGGCGGTCCTGCCCGAGGGCGCGGTCCCATACCTCCGCCAGCTGCTCGGCGGTCCAGTCCGCGGGCGCGCTGACGGTGCGGACGGGCGCCGGGTGGGAGTACACGCTCACCTCGGTGCCGCGCACGCCGATCACCTGGCCGGTGATGTGCCGCGCCCGATCGCTGGCCAGGAACGTGACCACCGGAGCGATCGCCTCGGGCGGCGTGGCGGTGGCGACCGAGCGTCGCTCGCCGGGCAGGCGCTGGGTCATGCGCGTGTCCGCGGTGGGCGAGATCGCGTTGCAGCGCACGCCGTACTTGGCCATCGCCAGCGCGGTGGAGCGCGTCAAGCCCACGATGCCCTCCTTGGCCGCGGAGTAGTTCGGCTGGCCGGGGCTACCCTCGAGGCCGGCGGTCGACGTGAACGTGACGATGCTCCCCGCCTTCTTCTCCCGCATGTGACGCGTGGCCGGCTGCATCACCGTGAAGTGGCCCTTCAGGTGTACCGCGATGACCGCGTCCCATTCCTCCTCCGCCATGTTGAAGATCATGCGCTCGCGCAGGATGCCCGCGCAGCAGACCAGCACGTGGAGGTCGCCGAATTCCTTCAACGCCAGATCGACCACCGCGCGGCCGCCCGCCATGGTGGCCACGCTGTCGGCGGCGGCCACCGCCCGGCCCCCGGCCTTGCGGATCTCCGCCACCACCGCGTTGGCGGGCTCGCTGGACGGATCGAGCCCGTCCACGCTGACCCCGTAGTCGTTGACCACGACCCGAGCGCCGGCGGCGGCCAGACCGAGCGACACCGCCCGCCCGATGCCCGTGCCGCCGCCCGTCACCACCGCCACCTTGCCGTCGAGCAATGCTCCCATCGCGGGTCTCCTCGCGCTGCGGTTGCGTGTCTCCCCGCGCTGCCGTATGGTCGGCGCGTTCACCTCGACCGCCGCCGATCCTGCGCGACGCCGGTCGTCCCGTCAAGATGACTTCACCGACACGGAGGATCCGGATGGCGAAGACGCGCGGCACCGGCCTGCTGATGCTGTGGACCGACGTGGACCCGCAGTACGAGGCCGAGTTCAACCGCTGGTACGACGAGGAGCACCTCGACCGCTTGCTGAAGGTGCCGGGCGTCCTCTCCGCGGCGCGGTACGAGGCGCTGCGGGGCGGGCCGAAGTACCTGGCGATGTACGAGCTGGAGGAGGTCTCAGTGCTCCGCACCGCCGCCTTCCTCGACGAGCTGCGCTTCCGGCCCTCCGCGCGGCGGCAGCAGTCCTCCGGTGGCCACGTCGGCCGCAACTACCTGCTGAACGGCTACCGGCAGATCTTCCCGGCGCGCACCGACCCGGTGGAGCTGACCATGGGCCCGTCCCCGTATCTGCAGATGGGCCGCATGGACATCCCGGCCCACATGGAGGAGGAGTGGAACGACTGGTACAACTGGGTCTACGTCCCGGACTACCTCACGGTACCCGGGGTGATCCGGGCTCGCCGCTTCATGGCGGTGGAGGGCCAGCCGAAGTACCTCACGGTCTACGAGTTCGAGCGGCCCGAGGTGCCGGAGAGCGAGCCGTGGAACCGGGTGCGCGACGCCAACCCGTGGACGCGACGGGTACGCCACCACATGCGTCTGGACGCCGGCTCCCCCGCCGTCTTCCGGCGCGTCACGCCGCCGCTGGCGGGCGGGCGATGATCAAGCGGGTGTCGCTGCTCACTCGGAAAGACGGCATGACGCGCGAGCAGTTCACCCGCCACTGGCTCGAGATCCACGCGCCGCTGGCCCGGCCGGTGCCGGGCCTCGTGCGCTACGTGCAGTCGCACATCGTCGAGGAGTTCCGTCGCGCGGACATCCCGACCTCGGCGGTGCAGGTGGACGGCATCGCCGAGCTGTGGTTCGCGGATCGCGCGAGCATGGACCGCGCGCTCGCCTCGCCCGAGATGGCCGCGCTGCACGCCGACGGTGCGCTGTTCATCGGCGCCAACAAGACCTTCGTGGTCGAGGAGAAGGTGATCATCGCCTAGCGACGTGGGGCCCGGGCCGGTGGACGGCCACTCGATCCATCTGGGGGTCAAGCTCGCCTACACCGTGTTTCTCCTCGTGCTGGTGCCGGTGTACTGGGTCCACTACGGGCCACGGAATTTCCTCTGGTTCTCCGACATCGCCCTGCTGGGCTCGGGGGTGGCGGCCTGGCTCGAGAGCCCGCTGCTGGCCAGCATGATGGCATTGGCCGTGCTGCTGCCCGAGCTGGTCTGGAACCTCGACTTCTTCGGCCGGCTGCTCACCGGGCGCTCGATGTTCGGGATGAGCGCCTACATGTTCGACCGGTCACTGCCGCGGTACCTGCGCGCGCTGTCGCTGTTCCACGTGTTGCTGCCGCTCTGGCTGCTCTGGCTGGTCGCGCGGCTCGGCTACGACGGCCGGGCGTGGATCTGGCAGAGCGTCCTCGCCCTGATCGTCTTGCCGGTGAGCTACTGGCTCACCGAGCCGAGCGAGAACGTGAACTGGGTCCATGGGCTCGGCGCCCCCCAGCGGCGGGTCCATCCGTGGCGGTACCTGGCGCTGCTCATCGTGGCCTTCTCGCTCGTGCTCTACCTGCCCCCGCACCTGCTGCTGCGGGCGTGGCTCGGACGCTAGTAGTCGGAGGGGGCCCCTTCTGAAGTCTTAGAGGGGGCCCCCTCCGAGCCTCCCCTGAGAGCAGGGTGGCGCGGG
>Ga0081455_10001075_pt1 | contig 34374 bp, 31 predicted proteins | sample TabmetS3T2R1_FD_70207 | JGI IMG/M metagenome (GOLD analysis project Ga0081455, IMG submission 70207) | Tabebuia heterophylla rhizosphere microbial communities from the University of Puerto Rico - S3T2R1 | ecosystem: Host-associated > Plants > Roots > Rhizosphere ...
CCCCGCCTTGGCGGCCGTCCCGACGCCGATGGTGTCGCCGAGCGAGATTTCGTAGCAGCCGAGATCGAACAGCGTCCTGGCGACGTCGACCACGGCCTGCGGCTTGACCTCGCCGTCATAGGGGCAGCCGAGCACGCAGGAGATATAGCCGCGCACCTTGATGCCGTCGGCCCTGGCGCGCGCCAGCACCGGCTTGAAGCGCTCGATCGATTCCGCGACCGTGCAGTTGATGTTGGCGAGCGAGAATCCCTCGGACGCCGATGCGAACACCGCAATCACCTTGGCGCCGGCGGCTTGTGAGGCCTCATAACCCTTCTCGTTTGGCACCAGCACGTGGAATTCCGTGCCAGTGTGGCCGCTGATGCCGCGCAACACCTCGGCCGATCCCACCATTTGCGGGATCGCCTTGGGCGAGACGAAGGCCCCGACTTCGATCGGATTGAGGCCGGCGCCGATCAGCGCCTCGATGAAGGCGATACGGTCGGCGATGCTGACCGGCGTCTTCTCGTTCTGCAGCCCGTCGCGCGGGCCGACCTCGACGATGCGGACGGTACCCATGGTCAGGCCGCCGGCTCGACTTCGGCAAGCTCGACGCCCTCGCCGACGATGTCGCCGACCTTGCACTTCAGCTTCTTCAGCACGCCGGCGAACGGCGCACGCAGGGTCTGCTCCATCTTCATGACTTCAAGGGTGAGGATCGCGGCGCCCTTCTCGAGTTTTGCGCCCTCCTGCGCCAGCAATGCGACCACCGTCCCCGGCAACGGCGCCACGATCTTGTCCTCGCCGACCTGCTCCTCGGTCTCGCCGCCGAACGGATCGACCCAATGCAGGTCGAAGCGGCCATTGCGGGTGCGCAGATAGAGTTCGTGGCCCTCAATGACCGCCGCCACGCGCGACTTCACACCGTCGAGCGTCATGTCGAAGCCGTTATCGGCTTGCACAAAGGTCATCGCGATCTCGTGCTTGCCGACAGAGAGCGTCGGCGTGCCGCCACCATAGTGCAGCGTGATCTTGTGCTCGCCGCCCTGCCCTTGGCGGAACGAGAACACGCGCTGCCTCCGGCCGACCGGCTGCCAGCCAAAGGTCTGCCACGGCGAATACGCTTCCGCCCGCGCTGCCTTCTGCTCATCGACGAGAATGGCGGCTACCGCGGCACAGAGTTCGAGATCGCCGGCCGGCGGCAAAGTCTCGGTCAGGCTCTTCAGCTCGCGCTCGATGAAGCCGGTATCGATGTGGTTCGAGCGCACCTTTGCATGCGTCACCAGCGCCGAGAGGAAGGGAATGTTGGTGACGATGCCGCGGACATCGGTCTCCTCCAGCCCACGGTTGAGCTTGTCAATCGCGACATCGCGGGTCGGCGCCCAGGCGATCACTTTTGCCAGCATGGCATCGTAATGCGGCGAGACCGCATCGCCGCCGCGATAGCCGGCGTCGATGCGCAGGCCGTCGACTTCCGCCGGCGTGCGCCAGGTCTTGATGCGGCCGACCGAGGGCATGAAATTCTTCTGCGGGTTTTCGGCGTAGACCCGTGCCTCGATGGCGTGGCCATTGAGCCTGATCTGCTCCTGCGTCAGCGGCAGCTTTTCGCCGAAGGCGACGCGCAGCTGCCATTCGACAAGGTCGATGCCGGTGATCAATTCCGTCACGGGATGCTCGACCTGCAGGCGGGTGTTCATCTCGATGAAGAACACGTCCTTGCCGTCGGAGACGAATTCGATGGTGCCTGCGCCGACATAATTCACCGCGCCGGCCGCCTTCCGCGCCGCCTCGCAGACGGTCTCGCGCTGTTTGGCATTGAGCGTCGGCGACGGCGCCTCCTCGATCACTTTCTGGTGCCGTCGCTGCAAGGTGCATTCGCGCTCGAACAGCGACAGCAGATTGCCGTGGCTGTCGCCGATGATCTGCACCTCGATATGCCGGGGATTGTCGACATATTTCTCGATCAGCATCCGGTCATCACCGAACGCGGCCTTGGCCTCGCGCTTGGCGCTGACGATCGCAGGCCCCAGTTCGTCCTTCGAGCGCACCACGCGCATGCCGCGGCCGCCGCCACCGGCGGATGCCTTGACGAGCACGGGGAAGCCGACTTTCTCGGCCGCCTTCGACAGCGTCGCCTCATCCTGGTCGTCGCCGTGATAGCCCGGCACCAGCGGCACGCCGGCCTTCTCCATCAGCGCCTTGGAGCCGGATTTCGAGCCCATCGCCGTCATCATCGCAGCCGTCGGCCCGACAAAGACGATCCCCGCCTTGGCGCAGGCGTCGGCGAATTCGGCGTTTTCAGACAGGAAACCGTAGCCGGGATGGATCGCCTCGGCCCCGGTCTTTTTCGCGGCGTCGAGGACGGCCTCGATGTTGAGATAGCTGTCGCGCGCCCGTGCGGGGCCAAGCAGGACGGCACTATCCGCCAAGGCGACATGCATGGCGTCGCGATCGGCCTCGGAATAGACGGCCACCGTGCGCAGGCCCATGGCGCGCGCGGTGCGGATGACGCGGCAGGCGATCTCGCCGCGGTTGGCGATCAGGAGCGTGCGGAAGCGCCGATACATCTTGCCCTTCATCGTCACATCCTGAACAGGCCGAATTTCGTCGGTTCGATCGGCGCGTTGGCCGCCGCAGACAACCCGAGACCGAGCACGAGCCGCGTGTCGGCGGGATCGATCACGCCATCGTCCCACAGCCGCGCGGTGGCATAATAGGGATTGCCCTGCCTCTCATACTGGGCACGGATCGGCTCGCGGAATTTGTCCTCTTCCTCCGCGGACCAGGTCTCGCCCTTGGCCTCGATGCCGTCGCGCCGCACCTGGCTCAGCACCATCGAGGCCTGCTCGCCGCCCATCACGGAGATGCGCGCGTTCGGCCACAGCCACAGGAAACGCGGGCTGTAGGACCTTCCGCACATGCCGTAATTGCCGGCGCCATAGGAGCCGCCGATGACAACGGTGAATTTCGGCACGCCGGCGGTCGCCACGGCCGTCACCAGCTTGGCGCCGTCGCGCGCGATGCCGCCGGCCTCATATTTCCTGCCGACCATGAAACCGGTGATGTTCTGCAAAAACACCAGGGGAATGCCGCGCTGGCAGCACAGCTCAATGAAATGCGCGCCCTTGAGCGAGCTCTCGCTGAAGAGAATGCCGTTGTTGGCGATAATGCCGACCGGATAGCCCCAGATATGGGCAAAGCCGCAGATCAGCGTGGTGCCGTAGAGTTTCTTGAACTCGTCGAATTCCGAGCCGTCAACGATGCGCGCGATGATGTCATGCACGTCGAACGGCTTGCGGCCATCGGAGGAGACCACGCCGTAGATCTCCTCGGCCGGAAACAGTGGTTCGCGCGGCTCACGCATGTTGAGGATTGCCGGCGCCGGCTTCTTCAGGGTGGCGACGATGCGACGCGCGATGCCGATCGCATGCGCATCGTTCTGGGCGTAATGGTCGGTGACGCCGGACTGGCGCGAATGCACATCGGCGCCGCCGAGCTCTTCGGCGGTGACCACCTCGCCGGTCGCAGCCTTCACCAGCGGCGGGCCGCCGAGGAAGATGGTGCCCTGATTGCGCACGATGATGCTCTCGTCCGACATCGCCGGCACATAGGCGCCGCCTGCGGTGCAGGAGCCCATCACAATCGCGATTTGGGGAATGCCCTGCGAGGACATCTGCGCCTGGTTGTAGAAGATGCGGCCGAAATGCCGCTCGTCCGGGAATATCTCGTCCTGCATTGGCAAGAACGCACCGCCGGAATCCACCATGTAGACGCAGGGCAGATTGTTCTGTCGCGCGATGTCCTGCGCGCGCAGGTGCTTCTTCACTGTCATCGGATAGTAGGTGCCGCCCTTGATGGTCGCGTCATTGGCGACAACAATGCATTCCCGCCCGGCAATCCGCCCAACGCCGGTGATGACGCTCGCCGAATGGACGTCCCCGCCATAAAGGCCGTTGGCGGCAAGCGGCGACAGTTCCAGAAAAGCGGTGCCGGCATCGAGCAGTAGATCGACGCGGTCGCGCGCCAGCATCTTGCCGCGCGAGATGTGGCGCTTGCGGGAAACTTCGCCGCCACCTCCGGACACTTCCTTGAGCTTGTCGCGCAATTCCCCGACGAGGCCACGCATGACCTCGGCATTGCCTGCGAATTCGGATGACGTTGGATCGATGGTGGAATGAAGCGGCATGGGCGGCGCTTTTCTTGTTCGGATGGCTTGCGGAGGCTGGCTTCAGGACGGGCGGAACGGATCACGCGAGCGTTCGACTGGCTGTATCATCTTTGCTGCGTGCCGTCCTTGGGGCCAGTGTTATTCTCTCCCTTGAATTAAACGATCATACGTTTTTTAATGACAATCTCAAGAGGGGCACTCGATGGCCCCAAGAACTGCCCACAGCGCATTGAAATATCAAAGGTTTCGTGCGATAAAGATACGGACGTTCGCTTTTTTCCGCGGATTTCCGAGGAGCCCTAATGGCGCGCACGATCGGTTCATACGGCCCCAAAACCATGGAGGCGATCCGCAAGGCGGGTCTGCGCCTGATCTTCGAACATGGCTATGAGGCGATGAGCCTGCGCCAGCTCGCCGCCGAAGTCGGCATCCAGGCAGGCTCCCTCTACAACCACATCTCCACCAAGCAGGAACTGCTGTTCGATCTGGTCCAGGACCACATCAACGAGCTCTTGCGCCAGCTCGATCGTGCGCTCGATGGCAAAGAGGAGCCGGTCGAGAAACTCCGCGCCTTCGTCGCCTTTCACGTCACCTACCACATGAGCCGCAAGCGCGAGGTGTTCATCGCCAATTCCGAGCTGCGCAGCCTCGAGCCCAGGAACTACGAGGCGATCGTGGCGCTGCGCGGCGCCTATGAGCGGCGGCTGGCGGAAATCCTCGAGCAGGGCGTGGAACAAGGTTCCTTCGAGGTCGTCGACGTCCAGGTCGCGACCTTTGCGATCATTGCGCTCCTGACCGGGCTCTGCACCTGGTATCGGCCCGGCGGCCGGCTCACCCGGGAGGCGATCGTCGCCGCGCACGAAAAGCTGGTGCTGTCGGGCGTCAGTGTCAGCCCCCTTGCCGCGCCGGCGTCCCCGCGCGGCAAGCGCAAGGCGCCCCGAACCGTCGCTGCCAGCGCGTGAGGCAGACGGCGATGACCGACGACGAGCCGCTCGACGAGATCGATTTGAAAATACTGTCCGAGCTTCAGAAGGACGGACGCATGCGCAACAATGAGCTGGCCGAGCGGATCGGCATCTCGCAACCTCCCTGCCTGCGTCGGGTGCGATCATTGCGCCGCCGGGGATTCATCCGGGCGATCCGGGCCACCCTCGATGAGAAGCGCCTCGGCTACGAAGTGACTTCCCTGGTGTTGATTCAGCTAAAGAGCCAGGCGCGGGCGTCGGTGCAGGCATTCGAAGCGTCGATTGCGGTGCTGCCGCATGTCCAGCAATGCTGGCAGCTCTCAGGCGACGCGGATTTCCTGCTCAAGTGCTTGGCGCCGAATGTGGAGGCCATGCATCAACAGTTGCTGCAGTTTGCCGCCATGCCCGAGGTCCGCACCATCAGAACCTATCCGGTTCTCGGGCTTTCAAAGGACGCGCCGCTACCGCTGCCGGAAGCGCCCCACCCGCGCCCGGCGGGATAGCGCCTGCGGCGCTAGCGCGTCCGGGTTCCTGGCGGGTCCAAATCCTAGTGAGTCCAAGGCTCGCCGCGACGGAACGCAAAATTGTCGGCATAGGCGACCTGACGGTGGGCCGAGGCCTTCGGCTCGATCACCTGGTAGGGAATGCCCTTGCGCTCGCAATAGGCGATCGCGTCCTCCTTGGTGTCGAAGCGGATAGTGAGCTGCTGCTTCATGTCGGCCGAAGAGGTCCAGCCCATCAGCGGCTCGACCGAGCGCGGCTGTTCCGGCTCAAAGTCGAGCTGCCATTCCTTGGCCGTGGCCCTGCCCGATTGCATCGCGTTCTTGGCGGGCTTGAAAATGCGCGCAGTCATGAATGGTCGGGCCCTTTATCGGATCAGGAGGTTGGCGTTTGGCGGAAACCGCCGGGATAGTATAGAGACACCTTTCAGGGATTTGATCGGTGATTCCCACCCCGACGTTATCGCTTTTCCGGGAGGGTATAGTCATTATGCTGCGCTGTGACAATCTGCATCCGGGCCGGACCAGCGGCGCCCGTGCTACCTTCCCAAGAGCCTCGAAGCGGCGGCATCCATGAAAATCAACGCCATCCTGCCCGACAAAGGACGTGACCTCCGGCTCGACCTGTTCCGCGGGGTTGCGAACTGGGCGATCTATCTCGATCACATCCCTGATAACGTCGTGAACTGGATCACGACGCGGAACTACGGCTTTTCGGACGCCGCCGACCTGTTCGTTTTCATTTCCGGCTATACCGCCTCCTTTGTCTATGCGCGGATGATGCTCGACCGCGGTTTCATCGTCGGCGCCACCCGCCTGACCAAGCGCGTCTGGCAGCTCTATGTCGCCCACATCATCCTGTTCGTGATCTACATCGCCTCGATCACCTACCTCGCGCTGCGCTTCGGCGATTCCGAGATGATCAACGAGTTCAACGTCGCGGGCCTTGTCGACCAGGCCACCGAAACACTGCGGCAGGGCCTGCTGTTGAAGTTCAAGCCGGTCAATCTCGACGTGCTGCCGCTCTACATCGTGCTGATGGGGCTGTTCCCGCCGGTGCTGTGGTTCATGCTGCGCCAGCCCGACCTCACCATGGTGATCTCGATCGTGCTGTGGCTGGTCTCCCGCCAGATGGGCTGGAATTTCACCGCCTATCCCGCCGGCACCTGGTATTTCAACCCGCTTGCCTGGCAGGTGCTGTTCGTGTTCGGCGCCTGGTGCTCGATGGGCGGCGCTCGCAAGTCGATAGCCATCATCAATTCCAAATACACGCTCTGGTTCTGCATCGCCTATCTGATCCTGGCGCTGGTCATGACCATGGCCGGCAAATTCACCGACTTCGGCGCGCTGTTCCCGCACTGGCTGTATTCGACCTTCAATCCGAACGACAAGACGTTCCTCGCGCCCTACCGCTTCATCCACTTCGTGGTGATCGTGATCCTGGTGGTGCGCTTCGTGCCGAAGGACTGGCCGGGGCTGGAGTGGAGGGTGTTCGATCCGCTGGTGGTGTGCGGTCAGCAGTCGCTCGCGGTGTTCTGCGTCGGCGTGTTCCTGTCTTTCGTCGCGCACTTCCTGCTGTCGCTGAGCTCGGGCTCCGTGCTGGTGCAGGTGCTGGTCAGCGTCGCCGGCATCTCGATCATGACGCTGGTGGCCTATTACATCTCCTGGTCGAAGAAGCAGGACAAGCCGACGCCCAAGGCGCCCGCGAAGGCGCCGGCGCCAACCGCGGCGTGATCGCGAGGTCTTCTGATCGGGGCGATCGTGGCTTATCCCTCATGGTGAGGAGCGCGTCTTCGCGCGTCTCGAACCATGAGGCCCCAGACGGGCCTACATCCTTCGAGACGACGCTTCGCGGCTCCTCACGATGAGGGTCTAAGTGCCGACGGTCGGCGCTATGGCCCCGCTTGCGTGCTCTGCGCCACCACGGCGCCGACGTCGGCGAAGAGCTTCACGATCGGCGCCACGACGCGGTGCATCGCGTTCTTCGAGATCAGCGTGTCGTGCAGCACCAAATGGTCGATGCCAGTGGTCAGGAAGCAGATCATCGCGTCCTGCGGCGTTTCCACGATCGGCTCACCCTTGACGTTAAAGGAGGTGTTGATCAGCACGGGCACGCCGGTCAGCGCCTCGAACTCCTTCAGCAGCCGATAGAGTTTTGGATTGGTCGCCTCGCGCACGGTCTGCACCCGCGCGGTGCCATCGACATGGACGATGCCTGGAATTTTGTCACGCCATTCGGACCGAACCGGCTTGGCGATCAGCATGAAGGGCGAATCCTCCTCGCCCTCAAAAATGTCCTTCATCCGCTCGGCCAACACGATCGGCGCGAACGGGCGGAATGCCTGTCGGTGTTTGACCCGGCTGTTGAGGATGTCCTTCATCGCGGCTCTGCGCGGGTCGGCGAGCAGGCTGCGATTGCCAAGCGCCCGCGGCCCGAATTCGGAACGATCCTGAAACCAGCCGATCACCTTCTGGTCGGCGAGCAGCTTTGCGGTATCGCGGCAGATGTTCTCGCTGCGCACCGCATTGATCTGGATGCGCACCAGCGGCTTTTGTTGCGCCTTGACGATCTCGTGCTCGCCATAGGTTCGCCCGGTATAGGCGTGCTCCATCACAGAGGTACGGCGCTGCTTCAGAACTTCGAGCCAGCCGTAATAGGCGCAGCCGATCGCAATGCCGTCGTCGCCGGCCGCCGGCTGAATCCAGACCTTCTCAAACCCGCCTTCCCGCGCGATCCGGCCGTTGGCGACGCAGTTCAGCGCGACGCCGCCAGCGATGCAGAGATTCTTCGCGCCCGTGGTCTCGCGCAGCCAGCGCGTGCGCGCCAGCAGCACGTTTTCGGTGTCGTCCTGCACCCGCCAGGCGAGATCCTCCCAATGCCGCATCGCCGGATGCTTTTCCCAATCACCGGAGCCGACCAGGTACGGCTGCTTGAACTCGGCGCTCCAGCTCGGCACGCGCAACTCGCCGTTCTCGAATTTGAGCAGAGTCTTGAACTGCTCGCGGCGGCCATAGGGCGCAAGTCCCATCAGCTCGCCGCACTTGTTCCAGTCGCCGAACACGTAAGTCGAGGCGCGGCTGTAGAGCGCGCCCAGGCCCGGCATGCTGTAAAACTCCTCGTTGAGCATGCCGCGCGACGGCTCCAGCCAGACCTTCTTCAGGCATTCGAGCTGGGTGCCGGAAAAGCGATAGTAGCTCTCGGATTCGCGGGCGAGCGGATTGCCGGCATCGTCGGCAGGAAGTTTCTCCATTGCATCGGAGCGATAGCTGCCGACGCCGTCGACGATCATCACCACGCCCTCTTCAAATGGCGAGGCTGCAAACGCGCTGTAGGCATGCGCCAGATGGTGCGAGACCGAGACGACCTTGTCGGAGGGCTTACGAAAGTAAGGATGCTGCTCGGCCTGCTCGCGCTCGGGCGGCGGCAGGAAGCCCGGCATGTCCTGATAGGTCAGCCGCTCCTCCATGTCGGGCACCGGCATGATGTAGCAATTGCGCACGACCAGATCGACGTCGTCGAGCGTGATGCCTTCGGCCTCAAGGCAATAGTCGATCACTTCTTTATAGAAACCAGTGGCATGCTTCTCGCGCGTCAGCCGCTCCTTGCCGATCGCAAACGCAATCACGCCGTCGCGCAACAGGCACGCGCTGACATCGTGGTCATAGGTGTTGAGACCAAGGACATAAGTATGTTGTTTGGGCATTGGCACTTTCTGGAAGGAGCGTTCGGGCTGAAGCTTACGATCATGTCGAGACTAGGGTTGCACGATGTCATTTCTCCCGCCGATGCTTTCTGCAACGCACAGCCGTTCATCTGTCGTTCATCGTCGAGGCGAATTTAGCAATGTATATGAACGACTTGCGAGCTTGACCTTACTCTGACGCCTCAATAGAGTCCCGCATGACTCCAAGAACCTTCGTGAAAATATTGTCTTGGCGCATGCGAACCGAATCCCGATCTCGCGCGTAGTTAGTGGGATCGCATCATGCGGTTTGATGCGTTGGAAATGCCGGGGAGATCTCGATGGCTAAACGCTACAATTTCCTGACGCGCTGCCTGGCGGCGCTAGCCCTGCTGTTCGTCTACGCCGTCGGCACGTCGGCCATTCTGGTCGGCGCGACCACGACGCCGGCGCAGGCATGGCGTGGTGGACGCGGACGCGGCTTCTATCGCGGTGGTGGACGCGGTTTCTATCGCGGCGGCTTTGGCCGCGGTTTTGGTTTTCGTGGCGGCTTCTACCCTTACTACGGAGCCTACTACGCCCCACGGCGCTGCTGGATTGATCCTTACTATGGATACGTCTGCCGCCGAGCGTGGTACTGACACATCGCTTCTAGCCAAATGTCAGGCGCATCGGACCTCCGGCGCGCCTGATTTCTTTTGGCGCACGCGCCGCACCGTCAGGCTAGTTTCTCGTCGTCGGTCACCGGCGAGGTGATCACCAGGAAGACGAGATCGACCAGCCCGGAATTTGAGATGGCGTGCTCGACGCCCGGCGGCAGGAAGATGAAGTCGTGCTTGCGTACGACATGGTTCTTGCCCGCGATTTCCATCAACCCCTCACCCTCCAGCACGTGATAGATCTGTTCCTGCACGCGATGCTTGTGGCGCGCGACATGCGCCATCGGCTGGTACATGGAGATGCGGTAGTCGATATGCCGGGAGCCTGCGGTCTCCGGCATCACCAGTGGTTTCGATAGCGCGCCGCCAAAATGGTTGGGGAATTCCCGCCACGGCACTTCGGCGATGTTGCGGATGAAGGCGCCGGTCTCCGAAGTCATGCTCTTGCTCCCTCTCGCAAGTCGACGCGTCTGCTCAGCTGACCAGCGCGCCGCCGTCGATATAGACGATCGATCCCGTGGCAAAACCATTGACCATGAAGGCGAGGATTTGCCGCGCGATGTCCTCGCCCTGCCCGACCCGGCCGACTGGCAGGCTGGCTGCCGTCTTCGCCAGCATGTCGCGGCGCGCCTCTTCCGGCATGGCGGCGCGGATCGGCGTGTCGATCACGCCGGGCGAGACCGCGTTGACCCGCACCGGCGCAAGCTCGAGCGCAAGCGATCGCGCCAGCGATTCCAGCGCGCCATTGGCCGAGCCAACGATGGCCGAATTCGGTCGCGGCCGTGTGCTGAGGAAGCCGGAGACCAGCGTCAACGATCCGCCGGGGCGGATGTCCGCCGACCGCGCCACCCGCCAGGCGCCCCAGAATTTGCTTTCCATGGTGGCGCGCACGTCGTCCATGGCCACCGTCTTGAACGGTCCGGTGCGCAACTGCGCCGCCGTCACCACGACATGGTCGACCGGCCCGCAGCGGCGGAACAGGTCGACGACGCTGGCGTCGCTGGTGACGTCGGCGGAGATCGCGACCGCATTGAGTTTTTCCGCCACCGCATCGAGCTTCGCCACGTTGCGCGAAGCGACGATGACATCGGCGCCTTCATGCTTCGCCATTTCTGCGGTGGCGAGCCCAATGCCCGAGGAACCGCCGACCACCACGACCTTCTTGCCCTTCAACAGCATGCTGTCCCCTTCACACCCGATCACGCCGGCTGATACCGGCTGCCGATGCCGACCTTGCTCTGGCCTAAGCCCGGTAACTCCCACACCCCCGCGCCCGCCGGATTGATGTCGGCGGCGATATCGACGTCGATCAGATACGGCTTGTTGGCGGCAATTCCCTTGCGGATGGCCTCGCCAATGTCGCCGGCGCGATCAACCCGCACGCCCTCGACGCCGCAGGAGCGAGCCATCGCGGCGAAATCCGGATTGTAGCGTTCGCCGGTGCGGGGATCGTGGAAATCGGTCGCAAGCTCCCGGCCGCCGAGATAGCCGCGCTGCAGGCCGCGGATCGAGGCATAGGCGTAATTGTTCCAGACCACCCAGACCACGGGCAGATTGTATTCGACCGCCGTGCCCAGCACGTTGGCGTGCATGAAGAAGGCGCCGTCGCCGCAGACGGAGACGCAAGCGCGGTCGGGCGCAGCAAATTTCGCTCCGAGCACGCCGGCGACCCCAAAACCCATCGGACCAAACCCCATCGAGCCGATCAGGGAGTCCGGCCGGCGCGGCTTGCAGAAGCCGAGCAGCCAGTTGTGGTGCACGCCGATGTCGCTGACGAGGATGGCGTCCTCCGGCAGCGCCTTGTCGATCTCGAGCGCGGCGCGCTGCGGATTGACTGGGGTGGAGTCGTCGGAAAAGCCGGGCGCGACGAAGCGGTCCCACTCCTTGCGATAGACGTCGATCTGCCCCAGCCACTTCTGCCGTGCATCCATCTTGCTATTGAGATCGGCGCGCCGATCAAGCTCGGCATGCACTTGACGCAGGAAGGTGCGCACATCGGCCATCAGCCCCAGCGCCACCGGATAGTTACGGCCGATCTCCTCGGGATCGATGTCGACATGGATGAGCTTGGTCGGCGGAATGGTGAAGGAATAACCGGGAATCCAGGAGCTGGAGGTGCGGTCGTCGAAGCGCATGCCGAGCGCGAGCAGCACGTCGGCCTGTCGCGCCGCATGGTTGGCCTGATAGTGGCCGGCGCGCGCCACCAGCCCCAGCGCCAGCGGATGGTTGCAGTCGAGCGCGCCGAGACCGGAAGCCGACGCCGCCACCGGAATCTGCAGCCGCTCGGCGAGCCGCTTCAATTCCTCCGCCGCGCCGCCATAGCGTACGCCCTGGCCGACAATGATCACCGGCCGCTCGGCGGAAAGCAGCATGTCCACCGCCCTGACCACGCCCTCGGGATCGGCGCCGCATCGGCTGGAGATGTTGGCGTTCCATTCGATCGCGTTCGGCGCCTCTTCGGCCGCCGATTCCATGAACACGTCAAAGGGCACGTCGAGCACCACGGGACCGGGGCGACCCGTCACCATGGTCTTCCAGGCCTGCCGCACCGCGAGCGGCACCATCTCGCCGCGCGTCGGCTGAAATACTTTTTTGCAATAGGACCGCACCGTCGAAGGAAAGTCGGCCTGATAGTGCCGGTACAATTCCTGAAAGGCGCCGCGGTTGAACTGGCTGGTCGGCACATTGCCCGTCACGGCCATGAACGGCACGGAATCGAGAAAGGCATTGGCAAGCGAGATCGGCAAATTGGCCGAGCCCGGTCCGCAGGAGGTGAAGGTCGCCGTCGGCCGGCCCGAGACGCGGTAGTACACGTCGGCCATGAAGCCGGCGACGCTCTCGTGATGCACGGAAATGGTCTTGATGTCGCTCGATCGCTCGTACAGTGCGTCGATGAACTGGATGTTGCCGTGGCCGCACAGGCCAAACACCTGCGGCACCTTCTCCTGGATCAGATAGTCGACAATGACCTGGGCCCCGTTGAGCGAATTGCGCGACATCACTCTCTCCCTGCGACTCAACGGCCCCCGCGCGCCCGCGTTCTGCTGCGCGGGCAGTAAACATTGCCCGGACCCTATTTCTCATAATACTGTACGTCAATTGCTATTGTGATATGCTGCAAAACCGCACGGGAAGCGCGGCCGGTTGCCGTTCGCGGGCTGACACGGCCTGATGGCGCCGGCAGCGTCGAGGCAAAGAAGTTGGGTGGAGAAAAGAGTGAAAGCGCGTACCAAGGCCAGGAACAGCGAAAAGCCCACCGAGAAGCTGGCTGCTTCCAGCAGAGCAGCGATCGCGCGGCTGGTGCAGTCGAACGAGCCTACCATCGACGACGAGGCCGAGGAGCGTGCCCGTGGCGGCGTGCAGTCGCTGGGTCGCGCCTTTGCCATTCTGGAGGAGATCGCACGGCATCGCGAGGGCATTGGCCTTGCCGATTTGAGCAAGCGCGTCGGCCTGCACAATTCCACCGCCTTCCATCTGGCCAAGACCATGGTGTCGCTCGGTTACATCAGGCAGGAGCGCGATTCAAAACGCTATCGCGTCGGCCGGCCGCTATTTGCGCTTGCCGCGAGCGCGCTCGACGAGATCGAGATGGTCAATCTGGCGACGCCAATCCTGGAAGATCTGTCGCGAGAAAGCGGTGAAAGCGGCCATTTTGCCGTGCGAATGGGCGATGCCGTGATCGTCATCGCCCGCACCAGCGGCACCGGCGCCTTCCAGCTGACCGACCGCGTCGGCGTGGTCCGGCCGGCGCATTGCACCGCTCTGGGCAAGATTATTTTGGCAGCGCTGCGTCCCGACCAACTCAAGCGTTTTCTGGGGCGCGTCGAATTGAAGCCGTCGACGAAAAAGTCCATTACGGAGCCCGCGGCGCTGTTGCGCGAGATCGCGGAAGTCCGCCGCAGCGCGGTCGCCATCGACGACGGCGAGTTCAATGCGGAAGTGCGCTGCGTCGCCGTGCCCGTTTTCAATTTCACCGGCGACGTGATCGGCGCGCTCGGTATCTCCGGCCCGATCTGGCGGATGACGGACGAGGTGCTGAAAACCCGCGCCAAGCAGGTGCAGGCGGCGGCCAATCGGCTTTCCGCCGAATTCGGCGCCAAAGGCTGAGACTACCCCCTCCGTTCGTCGGCTGTTTTTCCCTGCAACGCATTTGGCGTTGACAGCGGCGGCTGCGTCCGGAAATACTATCTAACAATAAAAGAACGTCTCTCACATTATCGCATACGCGATTTGGATGGACGTCGCGTCGTCACCGGGAGGGAGGACCGCCATGGTCAGCTACGACAGACGTACGTTGTTGAAGGGTAGCGCCGCGCTCGCCGGCGCCTCGGTGCTGGGTTTTCCGGCGATCGTCCGGGCCCAGACCGCCAAGATCAAAATCGGGCATCTGGTGCCGCTGACCGGCTTCCTCGGTGCGATCGGTGGCTACGCTCAGCTCGGCGTGAAGCTTGCCGTGGAAGAGATCAACGCGGCCGGCGGCATCATGGGCAAGCCGATCGATCTGATGTCGGAAGACTCGGTCAACCCGGCGACCGCCGCCACCAAGGCGCAGCGCATGATCGAGCAGGACGGCGCAGCGGTGCTGCTCGGGGAAATCTCTTCCGCCTCCTCGCTCACCATCATGCAGGTCGCCGAGCGCAACAAGAAGGTATTCTTCTCGACCGGCGCCCGCTCCGACGCGCTGCGCGGCAAGAACTGCAATCGCTATTCCTTCCATTGCGACATCCCCAACACCGTGATGGTCAATGCGGTCGGCACCGCGCTGCGCCAGCAGGGCATGGTGAAAGGCAAGAAGTTCGTCACGCTGACTGCCGACTACATCTTCGGCCATGATCTGCTGAAGGCCGCAAAGGTCTTCTTTGACGCCAATGGCGCCACCCTGATCGGCGACGAACTGATCGCCACCGATGTCACCGATTTCAGCCCGTATCTGCTGAAGATCCGGCAGGCCAAGCCGGACGTGGTCTGCTGCAATCTCGCCGGCAACCAGGTCACCAATCTCGTCAAGCAATACGCCGAGTTCGGCTTCCCCTACCCATTGGTCGGCTTCAACCTCAACACCGGCGATGCCTGGGCCATGGGTGAGGGAAATCTGAGCGGTACCTGGCCAACCGTCTGGTATCACACCCTCGACAATCCCGCGTCAAAGGCCTTCGTCGCAGCTTTCACCAAGAAATACGACAAGCCGCCGGAAAACCATGCCTGGATCGATTACATCACACTGAAGCTGATCGCACAGGCGATCGAGACGACCAAGTCGACCGAAGCGGATGCGCTGATCGCGCATTTCGAGAAGGAAACCCAGTTCGACATCATGAAGGCGCGCAAGGGCTACTTCCGCTCCTGGGACCATCAGCTGGTGCAGGAGGCCTATCCCTTCACGGTGAAGCCGAAGAACGAGATGAAGGACAAGTGGGACATGCTGGTGCTTGGCGCTGCCGTGCCTGTCGCAAGCGAGCCGCTGGAATCGATCTACCCGACGAAAACGCAGAATCCCTGCGAAATGAAGGCTTGACGCCATTTCCCCTTCCCTGGCGTCGGCGGCGCCGGCACAAATGAGCCGGCGCCGTCTTTTTGTTTGAGGCAGCAGAATGCAGTTCGGCTTCTTGCTGGAACAGGTGGTGAATGGCCTCGTGCTCGGAGGCTACTACCTCTTGATTGCGCTCGGGCTGTCGCTGATCTTCAGTGTCGGCGGCATCGTCAACCTCGCGCACGGCGCCTTCTACGCGCTTGGCGCCTATCTCTCGGTCGAGATCACCAACCGCCTCGGCTTTGGACCGGCGGTGACGGCCTCGCCGGTGGCGGTGGCGCTGCTCGGCATTCTCTTCGAGCGCTTCATCCTGCGCCGCTTTTACACCGCCGATCCGATCCTCAGCCTGCTCGTGACGTTCGGGCTTGCGATGGTCACCGAGCAGGCGATCCGAATCATCTGGGGGTCGCCGCCGCTGCCGGCATCGATCCCGCCGATGTTCCGCGGCTCGGTCTTTGTCGGCGATTTTCTGTTCTCGCGCTACCGCCTGCTGATCCTTGCCGTCGTCGCCGCGATTCTGCTCGGCGTCTGGCTGCTCCTGCACAAGACCTCGTTCGGCCGGGTGGTGCGCGCCGGCATCCAGCAGCCGGACATGGTGGCCGCGCTCGGCATCCGCCTGCAGCCTTACATGACTGCGGTCGTCATGCTCGGCGTCGGCATGGCGGCGCTCGCCGGCGCCTTCTTCGCGCCGATCTCGATCGTGCATCCCGCGATGGGCTCCGAGATCATCACGGTCGCTTTCGTCGTCGTCGTCATCGGCGGCCTCGGCAGCTTCTGGGGCGTGGTGATCGCAGCGCTGCTGGTTGGCGTGGTGCGCGGCATCACCATCCATTTCGAGCCAGCCGCGGGCGAAGCCTCGATCTACGTCCTGATGTTCCTGGTGCTGCTGGTGCGCCCGCGCGGGCTGCTCGGCGAACGGATCGAGAAGTTCGAATGATCGTCTCATCCGCACAGAAATATCGCCCGCTGCTGATCGCCACGACTGCCGTGATCGCGCTGCCTTTTGCACTCGCAGGCCTCGGCCTCTCGCACAATACCGGCACCATGATCGTGGCGCTCGCGGTGGCCGCCATGGGCCTCAACCTCTGCATCGGCTACACGGGCCTTGTCTCCTTCGGCCACGGCACCTGGTTCGGCATCGGCGCCTATGCCACGGGGCTGATCCAGCTCAACTGGTTTCCCGGCCAGATCTGGCTGCCGCTCGCTCTCTCCACCATCGTGGTCGCGGCGGCATCGGCCTTTGTCGGCGCGGTCATCCTGCGGCGGCGCGGTGTCTATTTCTCGCTGCTCACGCTGGCACTGGCCGCGCTCACCTACACCACCGCCTTCCGCTGGACCAAACTCACCGGCGGCGAGGATGGCCTCGGTGGATTGAAGCGCGGCAGCTTCGCGGGCTTCAGCCTCGACAACGCACTGCATTACTACATCGTCGTCGCTGTGCTCAGCCTTGGCGTCCTTTACCTGTTGTTGCGGCTGGTGCGCTCGCCGTTCGGCCATGTCCTGATGGCGATCCGCGAGAACGAGCTGCGCGCCCGCTTCCAGGGCTATCCGGTCGAGCGCTACAAGCTCGGCGTGTTCGTGATCTCCGCTGTTGTAACCGGCTTTGCCGGCGCCCTGATCGGGTTCCAGAATTACCTGGTCTCGGCCGAAGCCGTCTCCGTCCCCTTCTCCGGTGAACTGTTGGCGGTCGTTGTGATCGGCGGCATGCACAGCATGCTGGGACCGGCGCTGGGCGCGCTGTTCTTCATCCTGTTCCGTGAGCTCTTGTCGATCTGGACGCCGAACTGGCTGCTCTGGTTCGGGCTCCTGTTCGTCGCCTTCGTGCTCTATTCGCCCGGCGGCCTGGTCGGCATCTGGGCGACGCTTAGCAAGCGCTGGTGGCCGCCGCCGGAAGAGACGGCGGCCATGAGCCGGCGCAAGATCTATGAAGGCCTGCCGCTGCCCGACTTCCTGCGGCCAATGGCAACGCGAGGTACCGTGCTGGATGTTGCCGGCGTTTCAAAATCCTTTGGCGGCATCCGCGCGGTGCGCGATGCCAGTCTTCAGGTTCGGTCGGGTGAAATCCATGCGCTGATCGGCCCGAACGGCGCCGGCAAGACCACGCTGTTCAACCTCGTCTCCGGCCTCTATGCGCCTGATGCCGGCACCATCCGCCTCCAGGGCCGTGAGATTGAGGGCGTGCCTTCAGAACTGATCTGCCATCAAGGCCTCGCCCGCTCCTTCCAGATCACCAATCTGTTCAAGCGCCTTTCGATCTACGAGAATTTGCGCCTCTCTCTACAGGCGCGCTCGCCCGGCCGTTTCAACGTCTGGCGTGACATCGACCATTTCGCCGCGGTCCACGTCGAGGCCGCCGAGCTGATCAAATTCCTCGGGCTGGAAGGCATCGAGAACATCGAGGGCGGCGATCTCTCCTATGGCGGGCAGCGGCTGGTCGATCTTGGCATTGCGCTCGGCTCGAAACCGCAGGTGCTGCTGCTCGACGAGCCCTTAGCGGGGCTCGCCGCCGCCGAGCGCGAGCGGGTGTCGAACCTCGTGCGCAACATCGCGCAAAACATTCCCGTGCTGATCGTCGAGCACGACATCGACCGCGTGCTCGGCTTCTCGCAGCAGGTCACCGTGATGAACCAGGGCGAAGTCCTGATGACCGGCCCGCCCGAGGCGGTGCGCGCCGACCGGAGGGTGCAGCAAATCTATACCGGCACGGGCCTGCCTGCCGTCGCGCACAACCCGACGCTATCGGCCGTTCGGCAGGCCCCGCCGGTCCTGCGCTTCGCAGGCGTCAACACCTTTTACGGCAAGAGCCACATCCTGCACGACGCCACGCTCGACGTGCGCGCAGGCGAGATCGTTGCCCTGCTCGGCCGCAATGGCGCCGGAAAATCCACGCTGTTGAAGACGCTCGCGGGCCTCGTGCCGCTGTCATCGGGTGAAATCGAATTCGCCGGCCACGACATCGGCCGCCTCCCGGCACCCGACATCGCCCGGCTCGGTATCGGCTATGTGCCGCAGGGCCGCGGCCTGTTCGCGGGCATGACGGTGCGGGAAAATCTTGCGCTCGGCCGCCTCGCCCGCAAGACCGACGGCAGCGAGGGCGCGGTGTGGGATGAGGAGCAAATCCTCGCCTGCTTCCCGCGCCTGAAGGAGCGCATGGATGTCGCGGCGGATTATCTCTCCGGCGGCGAGCAGCAGATGGTGGCCGTGGCACGCGCCATGTCGGGCAACGTCAAACTGCTGCTGCTCGACGAGCCCTTCGAGGGGCTGGCGCCCACCGTCATCCTCGACCTGATCCGCGTCTTCGACCGGCTGCGCCAGCACATCTCGATCCTGATCGTCGAGCACAATCTCGACCTGGTGCTGGCGCTGGCCGACCGCGTCTTCGCACTGGAGCGTGGCGCGGTGTTTCATGAGGGGCCGGCGGCGCGGCTGCTGACCGACCTCGATTACCGCAAGAAGATTCTCTGGCTCTGAGAGACCCGCTTACATGCAGGCAGACGCAACCAGAACGGTGAAGGCATCGATTTCGAATTCGGTCTCGAGATCGGTGCCGAACCGGCCAAGCCACCGGTTTTGCGCCTTGTAAGCGAGCTTCTCGCGCGCCGTCGGGCATTCAAATTTCATGTCGGCCAGGTTCTGCAAGTGATGCACCATCTCGTGCACCAGGACGGATTGGTCGGCAGGCGTTTTACCCGTCCAACGATCGGACAGAAAGATCGTTCGCTTGCTAAGATGGTAAACGGCGACGACGACGCTCGCATCCACACCGGCGCCGACATTGTCGCCGTGACCCGTGCCGCCCTGCATACGCAAATTTTCCAGTTCCGCGCGCGACACGAACGCGATCGCCGGCCTTTCCTCGATCCGAGGCAAGTCGAAATTCGATGCCAGCCAGTCCGAGATTTCGGTCACCAGGCTCTCGGCGGCAGCCGCCATCTCTGCCTTCGGTGGGATCGATCCTGATTGCGCGGCCGGCTGCTCTGCGGCGTCGACTGAAACAGCGAGGGCGGCAAGAAGCGCGCATGCGCGAAGCGCGTACCTGAACATGATATTCTCCTCAAAAGAGATCCGATGCGAGCCGTTCGCCAGCTCAGGCGCGTAACCGTATGGGCTCACGGGCCAGACATGCCTTGCCGGGCGGATCGAGATCGATCTCGATCTCCTCGCCACGGCATGTTGCAAATTCGCGCTGCCGCAGCTCGTCGATCAAATCGGGATGTGCCAACTCGCGGCGGACTACGAGGCTTTGATACCTGGTCGCGGCCAACTCCATGACGTGGCTCATGAGCTCGGCGATGATTCGCCGCTGGTCGCAAAGCAGTGGGCAGGCGATCGCCAACTCCGCCTTTGTGTGGTCCGGCGGCAGCGAGACGATCGTGGCGAGCGCCTCCAGGCAATAGCGGCCGCTGCGGGCGATCATGTCCGTCGTCGTCCAATCGATCGCGCTGCAGAATCCCAGGATGGCGCGATCGGACATGCCGCCGCCAAAGTAGGCGCGGCGCTGATCGAAATCGAACGAAAGAAAGAATGCCGCAATCCTCGGCCGATCGTGCCTGCTCAAATGTTGATACGAGCGCCCGGGTGCAATCGATGGAGCCGTCGTCCTCAGAACGTTGGAAATCTTGGTCGTCATGGATGTTCTCCATTTCATTACGCGGGGAAAAATGGCGGGCCCGTACGAGCCATGCATCGTTCGAATGAATGAGGCCGCTCGGTTTTTTGGCGAGCGGTGTCCGGGGCGAGCCTAGGGTTTTCGTGGGCCGCGCCCGGCCCCATGCCTGGACTGGCGGCGGGACAACCAGCTACGCCTGCGCTGCTCAAGGTCCCAGCCAGCCCAGATCAGCAAAGGGATCAGGTTCACTATGATGATGAGCAACAGCTGGTTCAGGACGTGAACCGAGGCTCCCGCAAACAAGTTGGTCATGGCGCGCTCCCTTCCCGGCAATATCGGGACGGGCGCCATCTTGCAGGGGCGCGGCCTAGGGCGGCGTCATCCGATTGGATGAGCGGCGTCGGAGAAAGCCGCGCCGGGAGGAAGATTCAGCACCTGCTTGGTGTAACCGTTGCGCAGGTTCCCGTTGGGGTCGAACGATTGGCAAAGCGCGCGAAATTCCTCAAGCCGAGGATAGGCCGATGCGACATCCCGGTACTGGAACGGAAAATGCTTGCCCCAATGCAGCCGCGCCTGCACCAGGTGCAGCAGCGAATAGGCCAGGAATCGGCAAAACTCGTAGTACCGTTCACGATGGCCGGGCGCGTCATAGGTGAAGATCGAAATCGAGTACATCGGCTCGTCGCTGGACGAGGTCATGGAAATCATGGTCGCGTCGGGCAGGATGCGCCTGCAAAACAGTGGATAGTGATGCGTATAGCTGCCGCGGCCGTCGCGCGCCGCCCGCTCAAGACCTGCTTCCTCAATCGCCGGCAGAAATTCCGCGGGCATTGCCGTCTCAATGCCGGCAAACAGCTCGATCGCGGCCCGGACGAAATGTATCGCCCGCTCAAGCTCGGCCTCGCGGACGAATATCTCCATCTCTTCATGACGGAAGAGATAATGGTACGTCGTGAGGACGCGCTCGGCGTCATCTATCCTTTCAACGTTCTTGATCAGCGTATGCGGCGCGGCGCGTAGATATGTCTTGATCGCAAGCGGTCCGAGCCAGCGCGCGGCGTGTATGCCGAGGTGGAAGCCCACGTCGAGCAGCAGCAAGCCGTAGGCTCTGAAAAACCAGGCCTTGCAGAGCTCGGCAAATGTCCTCCTGCGCATCTCCACCGGCTTCCGCTCGAACATCGCGAACGTCCAGCCATAGGGCGACAGGACAAAGTTGCTGAGCGGCTGTTCGGCGAAGGCAGCAACGATCTCCTCGACTTTTTCGCAGCGGCGAACCGTTTCGGAAACCAGATATTTCGGGACCGTCGGCAGATCGACCGAGAGGATGATTCCGACGCTGCCGAGTCCGCATCGCGCGGCCTCGAGCTCGGGCCCCTCCCGGAATTCGCGGACTACCGGATGTCCGCTGGCGCTGTCGAACACCACCATCCGAACCGCGACGACAAAATGGGAAATGCTTTGCCGCCCGGATCCATGCGTTCCGGTGGAAATCGCCCCTGAAATCGTCTGCTTCTTGATCGCGCCGAGCGTGGGCAGCGTCCGGTCGGAAATCGCGTGCAACCGGTTCAGCAGGTCTTGCAGCCGGCAGCCCGCCCCCACCCGTACCAGTTGCTCGCCATTCACCGTGACCAGTTCGACCGAATTGAAGGCGCCCATGTCGAGCGCGATATCGGCGTTTGCCGCAACGTCGCTCCAGGAGTGGCCCGAGCCGATCGCGCGAATTGTAGCGCGCGGATTCTGTTGCAAAATCTCCAGAATCTCGGCCTCCGACTCCGGCCGGCAGCAATTGCTGTACCACTGCTGATTGCCGCCAAAATTTGCAATTTTCTTCAAAATGCCTTTGCCGATGGCGCCCATCTGCCAAAACTCCGGAAATCAAATCGGTGGCCGCTGCAAAGAACTTCGAATAGTCTTGATGGAAACTTGAATGCTTTTGCACGCCAAATCAAGACGAAGCTAAAAACGGCGCTTTCATCATCATCCGGACGGATGAGACTCATTCTGCATCTTGCCGCCCTCTCAGGAGGCCATCGTGCTGCGCGAACAATTCCGCATCAAGAACGTCCAATTTGCAAACCGGGTATTGCGATCCTCGATGGGAGGACGGACCGCCTATTACGACGGCACGGTATCTCCGGCGTGGGTGCATTTCGAGAAACGGTTCGCCCATGGCGGTGTCGCCGGAATCATCTCGCCGACCATCAGCATCAACGAGGCGCGCATGTCGCCTCTCGAATATCCGTCGCTGCATGATGATCGTTTCGTTGGTCCGCTCAGGGATGCGGTCCGGGAGATACGATCCGCCGGGCCAGGAGCGGATGGATGCCGCTATATCGTCCAGATCGGCGATACCGGCGGACACACCCACACAAGTCTCAGGCCACAGGAAGCCGACCGGATATCCTCGTCCGCCTTTTTCGACTCCCTGTTCGGCTATCAGACCACGACGCGACCAATGAGCACGGTGGAAATCGACAAGACCATCCAGGATTTCAGGAAGGCAGCCGGCCGGGTCGTCGCCGCCGGGTGCGACGGAATAGAGGTTACCGCATCCAAAGGCTACCTGATCCACCAGTTTCTCAACCCGGCGGTCAACCGCAGAACCGATGAATACGGCGGCTCGGTTGAAGGTCGCTTCCAGCTGCTTCGCAAGATCGTCACGGAAGTGAGATCGGAGGTCGGCGCCGATTTTCTGTTCGGCGTCAGGCTCTCCGCCAGCGACTATCGCCGCCGCCCGTTCAACGTGAGATTTCCGCTGGCCCGGCCGCTGCCGTCGTGGCGAGAGTTCCGGCACGGCAACGATCTGGCGGAGACAACGTATTACGCACGGAAACTCGAGGAGCTGGGCGTGGACTATCTGCATGTCGACGCCGGCTTCGGATTTCCAAACCCGGCAGGAAGCCCAGGCGATTACCCCGACGAGGGCTTCCGCACCTTCGTCAACGCCACACGCTTCCTGAGCCCCAAGGCCAACCTCAGGGCCACCCTCTTCAATCTGACTCCGACCGTGATCCGAAAGTGGCTTTTCGCCTACAACTGGTACTTCAAGGCCGCCGCGAATGCCGATCTCGCAGCAGCCATCCGGCGCGTGGTCAATATTCCCGTCATCGCCAATGGGGGGTTTCAGGAGCGCGACGTCATCAATGAAGCTCTTGCCACGGGCAAATGCGACATGGTCGCGATAGCCCGGCCACTGCTGGCCAACCCCGATCTGCTCCAGCAGCTTGATCGCGCCAACATGCCGGACAGGCCCTGCTCCTATTGCACCCTGTGTTGCTCGCACACGGCGGTATATCCTCTCGGCTGCTACGATCGGCGCCGCTTCGAGACGCAGGAAGCCATGATGAGGCAGGTACTGGCCTGGTGCTCTCCCAATGCGCCGTTCAAGATCGAGGACGGCACTTTGACCGATAAAGAGTTTGCGTGATGGCAGGCATTCCTTTCCGCTCGGCAACCGAGCTGTCGTCGCTGATAAAGTCGAAAAAGCTCGGTTCTGAAGAGCTGCTCGACCTGTATCTGCAGCGCATCGAAAAGAATAATCCGCGCGTCAACGCGGTGATCGCGATGGACGTCGCAGGCGCCAGACAGCGGGCCAAGGCAGCCGATCAAGCGGTTTCCAAGGGCGATCATTGGGGGCCGTTTCACGGCCTTCCCGTCACCATCAAGGACAGTTTTGATCTGGTCGGCCTCCCCGCCACCTGGGGCGTTCCCGAACTGAGAGATCACCGCCCGGCAACGAATGCCCTCGCCGTCCAGCGCTACATCGATGGTGGCGCGATCGCGTTCGGCAAGACCAATGTGGCCGCCTACCTGATCGGCTGGGCCACCGCGAACGAAATTTACGGCACGACCAGCAATCCCTGGGACCTGGCGCGCTCTCCGGGTGGTTCCTCGGGAGGTGCAGCAGCGGCGCTGGCGGCTGGACTGACCGCGCTGGATATCGGCGTCGATTTTGGCGGAGGCGTACGCAACGTCGCGCACTACTGCGGGATATTCGGACATAAGCCGACCTATGGTGTCACGAATTGGGTTGGTCATTTGATGCCTGGGATCGGAAACAAGCCTGATCTGGCTGTTGCCGGTCCGTTGGCGCGCAGCGCGGATGATCTCAAGAGTGCGCTGTCTCTCATTGCCGGTCCGACGCCGGACGACTCGATCGCATGGCAGCTCAATTTACCGCCACCGCGCGTAAGCAAGCTTTCCGAGCTGCGTGTTGCCGTGATGCTGGAGGACCCAAATTTTCCGGTCGACCAGGAGGTTCAGGAACGCATTCAGGCGGTCGCGGACTTTTTTGTGAAGAGCGGCGCGAAGGTAAATGCCCGCGCGCGTCCCGCCATCGAAAGCGGCGCGGCATTCCGGATTTTTGGCGGCCTGCTCATGTCAGGCCTTGCCTCCCGCAAGAACGACGCGGAATGGTGGAAGCGTCTCAGTCACCTGCGCTCACGATTCATGGGCGCCGAGGGCGGGGCAGAAGAGAAGATATTCACGCACGCCGACTGGATCGAGCTTGATGCCGCCAGGAATTCACTCCGCCGCGCCTGGCGTGCGTTTTTCAGCGAATGGGACATTCTGTTGTGCCCGGCTGCACCCACGGTGGCCGTGCCCCATGACCCCAAACACGCCTGGCACGAGCGAAAGGTGACGGTGAAAGGACGGCAAATCTCGCCGGCCGATCCCACCTTCTGGGGCGCTTTCACGACGGTGGCGTATCTGCCGTCCACCGTGGCCCCTGCAGGCGTCGCCAAGTCAGGGCTGCCGGTCGGCGTGCAAATCGTAGGGCCCGAATATGGGGACCTGACCTGCATTGAAGTCGCTCGCCTGCTGGAGCGCGAGTTCTACGGATTTGTCCCTCCAAAAGGCTGGAACTGACGGTCGGGGTTGGCCATAGTCGTGCCAACGGTGGCAACGCCGACAAGGTGACCTAAGAAGATGCGATTGGAGACGCTGACCGACGTCATTGGATCCGTTTACGACTGCGTCCTGCAGCCGCAGGAATGGTCCCGCAGCCTCGCCCAGATTTCCTCGTTCGGGGAAAGCGCCGCCAGCTCCGTGGTGGTTCGGGACAGGAAGAGCACCAGCGGCATGAGCGTGTTCGAACACGGCGCAGATCAATCGTTTCTGCGGCTGTATTTCGAGAAGCTCGCAGCGTCACGTGCAACGGGCATCAGCCAGGTCGCGCTCGACCAGGTCGGCGATGTCGCCACGATGACCATGCTGGCCGGCGAACGCGAGCCGCTCAACAGCGACTTCTACATCAAGTGGGTCAAGCCGCTGGGCTTCCGGGATGTGCTCGGCGTCCTCGTCCTCAAATCGGGCAGGCGCATTGCGTGGTTCTCCGTTGTCAGATCGGACATTCAATCCCGTTTTGACGACAAGGAGATTGGCCAGCTTGGGCTGCTGTCTCCGCATATTTGCCGGGCGCTTCTCATCTCCGATGCGCTCGAGCTGCAGACCGTTGCCGCTGCGCGGCTCGAAGAGACGGTCGACAGCCTTTCGACCGGCATTCTTCTGACCGAGGATCGCGGCCGCATTTCCTATATGAACAGCTCGGCGGAAGCCCTCCTGAAGAAGGGAGCCGCCCTGAAATCGCGAGACGGTCGCCTGGTCGCGGCCCACTCCAACGCCCGGGAAGCGTTGTCGCAGGCGCTTGAGCAAAGCGTGTCGGGCCGTGCACCGGCTTCGACGGGACAATATGCGGTGCCTCTTCCCGATGAAGAAGGCGCAGGTCTGATCGCAAATGTGCTGCCGCTGCAGTGGCGCGACAGCCGCAATCCCCTGGGCCCGATACCGGGTGCGGCAGCCGTCATCATCCAGGACCCGGCGGCAAGCGCCAAACCTCCGCTGGATGCACTGGCGGAGCTCTATGGTTTGACTGCGGCGGAACAGAAGATTCTTGAACTTGTTGCGGAAGGCGTCGCCCCGCAAGAGGCGGCCGACAAGTTGAGCGTCAGCCTGGCGACGGTAAAAACCCATCTGCAGCATGTATTCGCAAAGACCAATACCGGCAGGCAGGCCGATCTGGTCCGCCTGGTGGCCCAGGCAACCGCGCCGATCAAGCCGAGGCGCTGAACGCGCGTCCGGTCGGTAATCTCCAACCGCTTGAATTCATCGGCCCGGCTCATTCGAACGAATGACGCAGGCCCGCCCATCCGCTCATAGCGTTCCCGTCTCATTGCTCCTTTTCGAGACGAGGAAGATCATGAATACGCTCACCGTCTGCGGCCTTGTTGCGGTCGCCCTGCTTTCGGCCATTCTCATTCAGCCTTTCGTGCGGTCCCCTTCCGCCGATCGGCCGGAATACGGCATTTCCCTTTCCGGCCCTGGCCAGCAAAGAACGCCAATGAACTCGCCTGAGATCATCGATTATTCGCTGGAGTTTCGCGCAGCCGCCCCGGCTGAGCAGCAATAGCCTCTCCGGCGGAGGCGAACCCGGGCAAAAAAATGCCGGCCGTTTGAGGCGGCCGGCAGTCTGCTCTAGGGGTAGGAAAGCCGCAGTATGGCGGGAAGGCGGCCGGTCCTGTTTGCGCCAGATCAAATTGGAGGGAAGATTCCTGCGGCCCCCGCAGGGCAATGGTGCGGCGGGCGGCCTTGGCGTAGAGTCCGGCGACACCGACGCCAATGCGTTGCAGTCGCAGCACGAGCCGGAAGGAGGACCGCATGTATGCCGCCATCCGCCAGGGAAAAGCCAAGACCGGCATGGCCGAAGAGCTGACACGCCGGATCAAGGAAGGTGCCATCCCCATCATCAGCGATGTCGAGGGGTTTATGGGCTACTACGTGGTCTACGCCCCCGACGACACCGTGACCGCCATCAGCCTGTTCAACAATTTCGCCAGCGCCGAGGAAGCCAATCGCCGCGCCATCGCCTGGATCGAAAAGGACCTCGCGCCACTGCTCACGGGACCGGCGACCGCGATGGCGGGACCGGTCATCGTGCATACGCTGGCGTGAGGGAATGCGGCTGGCAGAGCATGATCCCGACCCGAAGGGCCGCGTTAGCGCAAAGTGGGCACCGGTTTTCGGAAAAGATCATGCTCAAGAACAATGAGGCAGAGCGTAAATGTCGTCACGCTTCAGCGTAACATCATGCATGTTGTGATCTGCGGCGGCGGCGTCATTGGCGCTTGCACAGCCTATTTCCTCAGCCGTCGCGGCATCGACGTCACCGTGGTGGAACGCGCTGACGTCGCCGCCGCAGCGTCCGGCAAGGCCGGCGGATTCCTGGCGCTCGACTGGTGCGCCGGCACGCCGCTCGACGCGCTGGCGCAGCGAAGTTTCGCGCTTCATGCCGCCCTGCCGGAAGAGGTTGGCGCGGACTGGTCTTACCGCCGCATGAGTGCCTATAGCGGGTTCGTCGTCGGCGAACATTCCGCCCGCCGCCATGCGAAGGCGGAACTTGAATGGCTCTCCGATGGTGTCGTCATCACATCCCGTCTCGGCACGCCGGAAACCACCGCGATCGTTCCGCCGCGCACCTTTACATCGACCATGATGACATCAGCGCAAGCGCGCGGCGCCAGGCTGCACACGGGCCGGGTCAACGGCCTCGCACGCAGTCCGGATGGTGTTGGCGTGCGAGGCGTCGAAGTCGACGGCGATATCATCGAGGCGGATGCGATCGTGATCGCGATGGGACCCTGGTCGGTGCTGGCGGCGCAATGGCTGTCGCTTCCCCCCGTCTACGGACTGCAAAGCCCGAGCCTTGTCTACGACACCGGCGCCGACGTCCCGGCCGATGCGCTCTTCCTTGAATATTCCGACGAGAGCGGCGCGGCCGTGTCTGTCGAACTATTTCCGCGCGGCGACGGCACCACCCACATCACCGCCTTCTCCGATCAGGCCCCGCTTCCCGTCGATCCGGTCGCGGTGACGCCCGACCCGGGCGCGATCGAGCGCCTGCAGGCCATCGCCGAACGGTTGTCGCCCGCCTTTCGTTCGAACCGGATTGTCGCGCGGCAATCCTGCTTCCGTCCGGTCACGCAGGACGGCCTGCCGTTGATCGGTCCGGTGCCGGGAGCCAAGGGCGCTTACATCGCCACCGGCCACAGCGTCTGGGGAATCCTCAATGCGCCGGCAACCGGCGAGGCGGTGGCCGAGCTGATCGCTGACGGCGCCGCGCGCAGCACTGATCTGACGCCCTTCAATCCCGGTCGGCTGCGCGCACTTGATCCGTCGCTGCTGCGCGCGAGCCGATGACGGGTCGACCGCTGCGGCTACCACACTTCGCGATACGGCCGCACCTCCGAGAGGAACGACCAGGCGGAGCGATCCTGATGCGCGATGTGCCAGACTTCGTCGGCAATGGCCGATGGCTTGATGAAGAAATCGTCCGGCGCTTCCTTGTAACGCGACCGCGCCCAGGGCACGTCGATCACGGCATCGATGACGAGATAGGCAACGTGAATGCCTTTGGGCCCGAGATCGCGGGCGATGGACTCGGCAAGGATGCGCTGCGCCGCCTTGGTCGGGGCAAAGCCCGCGAAGTTTGCCTTGCCCCGGAGCGCGGAGGTGTTTCCGGTCACCACCAGCGCGCCGCCGCCGGCCGCGATCATGCTGGGCGCGACATGGCGGGCGAGATGCAGCAGCGCCATCACGTTGATCTCGAAATTGCGGCGCAGGATTTCCGGATCGACGTCAGCGAAGGTCCCGAACGCGCCGCCGACCGCGTTGTGGACCACGACCTTGGCCGGACCGAACCGGCCCTCGAGATCGCTCAACGTGGACTGCAAGGCGGCCGCATCGGCGACGTCGCAGGGCGAGGCGATCGCCGATGGCATTTCATCGGCAAGCTTGTCGAGACGAGCCTTGTCCCGCGCGATCATGCCGACGCGATAACCGCCAGCATGAAAGCGCCGCACCAGCGCCGAGCCGGTCCCCGGCCCGACCCCGGTGACGACAGCCAAAGGCTTGTCCTTGTCGCCCGCCATGCCGCCTCCAGCCCTCGCAGCCGCGCTCAGGCCGCCAGCATCCGCTCCAGGCGGCTGCGCACCAGCTTTTCGGCTTCCGCCATGATGCGGTCGATCAACTCCTTCACGGTCGGGATGTCGTAGATCAAGCCTGCGACCATGCCGCAGCTCCAGGCGCCCGCATCCATCTTGCCCTCGAGCATCACGCTCGGATAGACACCTGCGACGAGATCGTGAATATCCGCGATCGTGGTCTTGGCGCCCTTCTCCCGCTCGATCTCCAGGAGCTTGTCGACGCCGGCATTCTTGAGCACCCGCTCGGTATTGCGGATCGGGCGCATGATGAGGCGGGTGTCGAGCTCGGACGCCTCCAGAATCGCCTGCTTCACATTGTCATGCACCGGCGCTTCCTTGGTGGCGATGAAGCGCGTTCCCATGTTCATGCCCTCGGCGCCCATGGCGAGCGATGCGACGAGGCTGCGCGCATCGGCCATGCCGCCCGAGGCAACAAAGGGAATCTTCAGTTCGTCCGCCGCGCGCGGCAACAGGATCATGTTCGGGATGTCGTCCTCGCCGGGATGGCCGCCGCATTCGAAACCGTCGACGCTGACGGCGTCGCAGCCGATCTTTTCTGCCTTCAGCGAATGGCGGACCGAGGTGCATTTGTGAATGACCTTGATGCCCGCGGCCTTCAGCTCCGGCATGTATTGCTCGGGGCTGCGGCCGGCCGTCTCGACGATCTTGACCCCGCCCTCGCGGATCGCGGCGATGTATTCGGGGTAAGGCGGCTGGCTGAACGCGGGCAGGAATGTGAGATTGACGCCGAACGGCTTGTCCGTCATGCCCCGGCATTTGGCGATCTCTTTCGCAAGCAACTCCGGCGTCTTCTGGGTCAGGCCCGTGATGATGCCGAGCCCGCCTGCATGCGACACGGCGGCTGCGAGTTCAGCGAAGCCGACAAAGTGCATGCCGCCCTGGATGATGGGGTGCTTGATGCCGAACAACTCGGTGATGCGGGTTTTCATGGGTGATGCCTGCCCTGTGACTGGTTTCGTTCAAGAAGTGCGCTCGCTGCGCCCGTCTTCCTTACCACTTTTCGCCGAACGGACGGATTTCCAGCTCGAATGTCCAGGCGCTCTTCGGCTGCTGATAGAGCTGCCAGTAGGATTCCGCGACGGAAGCCGGCGGCATCAGGAGATCCGGATTGTCAAGCGCATTCGGACCCAGCGCCTCCAGGCGGCGCTGCCGCACCCATTCGGTATCGACGCCGGAATCGATGATGAGATGGGCGACATGGATGTTCTTCGGCCCGAGCTCGCGCGCCATTGCCTGCGCCACCGCGCGAAGGCCGAACTTGGCGCTGGCGAAAGCGGCGTAACCGACGCCGCCCCTTAAGCTAGCGGTGGCCCCGGTGAAGAAGATGTGGCCCTTGCCGCGCGGCAGCATCAGCCGCGCCGCTTCGCGGCCCGCGAGGAAGCCGGAATAGCAGGCCATCTCCCAGACTTTCCGGAACACGCGCTCGGTCGTATCCAGGATCGGGAAATTGACGTTGGCGCCGATATTGAAGATGCAGACTTCCAGCGGCGCATGCGCATCAGCGTCGTTGAGGAACGAGATGATCTCCTCCTCCTTGCGCGCATCGAGCGAGCGGGCGTGGATTTCCCCGCCGGCCTTCTCGATGTCCTTCACCAGCGGTTCGAGCTTGGCGCCATTGCGGCGGCCGGCGAAGACCGAAAAACCTTCGGCCGCGAATTTCTTGGCGATCTCGCCGCCGATAAAATCGCCCGCGCCGATCACGGCCGCGGTTGCGTTGCGTTTTGGCATGGCGTTCCTCCGCTAGCCCTTGTCGAACGCTCACAAATGGCCGCCGCCTGCGGCCACACGCGCCTGACCTCTCTATAGTTCCAAAATAGAACTGTCAATGAATGTCTGGATGGGCTAGTTTTGCACGAGATTATGGCAATCTGGCCCGGTTCAGTACCAATCGGAAACCGGTGCCGGCCAATGCGGAATTCGCGGCGTGCTGCCGCGACTGGAGAATGCGATGAAGTGGGACCGCCTGGAGGAAGAACCATGCTCGCTGGCACGCACCATCGGCGTGATCGGCGACCGCTGGACGCTTCTGGTCCTGCGCGAATGCTTCTTGCGCACCCGACGCTTTGAGGCATTTCAGTCCTCGCTCGGCATCACCCGCCATTTGCTCGCGGCACGCCTGAAGAAGCTGGTGCAGATGGGCGTCTTGCGGCGCATCCCCTATCAGGAATCGCCGCCGCGCCACGAATACATCCTGACCCAGAAAGGCCTCGACCTTTATCCGATCCTGATGGCGCTGGTGCGCTGGGGCGATACCCACATGCTCGACGCGCGCGGCCGGCCGCTGCTGCACCAGCACAAGAAATGCGGAAAGCTGTTTGACCCCGTGATGGTCTGCTCCGAATGCCGGGAGCCGCTGCTCGCCAAGGAAGTCATCACGCGGCCCGGCCCGGGCGCGCGTACGGTTGCCGGACAGCGGAGGCGCAAGCCCGCCGCCGCTTGATCCTTCAATCGGAACGTTTCCGGCCGGCAAGCCCGGCAAAAATCGAAAAGATGAGGACGTTGTAGAGCACACCGAAAAAGATCTGCACACACGCCACAAATTTTGCCCATTCCGATTTTGGTACGATGTCGCCATAGCCGGTCGACGTCATGGTGACGATGCTGAAATAAATCGCATTGCCCAGCCCAAGCTCGGTCGAAAAAGCGCTGGCGTCCCGACGCACGATGTAGACGTAGAGGACAGCAAAGCAGAATGCCGCCAGGCCATAGGCGGCGGTGACATCCGCGAGAATTCGCCAAATCGGCCTGTGCTCCAGATAGCGCGCGCTGTCCGCTCCATAGATGCCCTGGATGGTATTGAAGATGCGCCAGGCCAGATAAAGCCAGATGGCGAATACGCCCAGCCTGGCGGCTTCTCCTACATAGGCCGTAAAGGCATTGTCGGGGAGAAAGCGCGGCACCGCCGCCTCGACCAGCAAGCCGAGCACACAGTAAGCGACGACAATCGTACCGATGATGCGGAATTGCCGGCCGAACCTGCTTTTTCCTGCGCTCGTCGCTGCGTTTTCATGTTGACTGCTCACGAACGTGCGGCTCCGGGCGGGATCACATAGAGCGTCATCGCGAATATGGCGTAGATCAGCAGCAGCAGGACGCCGACGAACCATGCGGAGCGGCCGGTGTTGGTGACGAGGCAGCACGTGACTGTCGCGATCATCATCATGATCACCGCGCCGGGCCAGAACTGCAGGTCCATTGGCGTCGGACCAACGGCATAACTGAGGATCATCAGCACCGGCGCCACGAACAGCGCGATCTGCGAGGCGCTGCCAAGCGCGATGCTGACGCTCATGTCGAGGCGGTCCTTGCGCGCCGCGGAAAATGCCACCGCCATTTCTGCCGCGCCCCCAACCAGGGCGACGACAACGAAGCCGATAAAGGCCGGACTCATCCCCAGCGTCTTTCCGGCCTCCTGCACGGATGCGACAAATATCTCGCTCACCAGCGCGACGAGGATCGTGACGACAATCAGCGTGCCGACCGCGAGTCCGATCGGCCAGTGCGCGGCCTCCTCCGTCCCACCATGCTCCTCCGCCGCAAACAGGTTCTTGTGCGTCCTCAGCGAAAACAGCAGGCTCAGTCCGTAGGCGGCGATCAGCAGGATGGAAAGGCCCGTGCTGAGCTTGCGCAAAACCTGTTCGCCCTGCGCCAGTTCGAAATCGCCGATTGCCGCGGGCGCGACCAGCGCAACGGTAGCCACCAGCAGCAATGCGGACTGCAGCCGCGCGCCTGCGCGATTGTATTCCTGGACATGGTAGCGCAATCCTCCGAGCAGGAAGCAGGCCCCCAGCATGAACAGCGAATTGGCAACGATGGCACCGGCGATCGAAGCCTTCACCAGCATATACTCTCCGGCCTGGAGCGCTGATATCGCAATGATCAGCTCCGTCAGGTTTCCCAGGGTTGCATTGAGCAGCCCGCCGATCGCATCGCCCGTCTTGTCGGCGACGCTTTCAGTTGCATGACTGAGCAGGGCGGCGAGCGGCACGATCGCGAGCACCGCCAGCACGAACAGTGTCGTGTGAGCGGACGGCGCCATCATTTCGGTTACCAGCACGGCGGGTACGAAGACCAGCATCCAGAGCAACGGGCTGTGGCGGATTTCCTTCAGCAGAGGAGTCATGTTCTGTCTGCCGCCCCCAATGCAAGAACCGCAACCTCCCCCGAGGCCTGCGCAGCGCTTCGGGGAAGCCTAGTGACCGCTCAGCACCAGCGTCTTGACCGGCAGCAGCAGCGCCTGGATGCGCAGCAGCAGCGCATGCACGAGCCCGGTCGCATCAACGACATGCAGCGCAAATCCCTTCAGCGCGCCGGTCTTCGGGTCGGCGATCACGTCGTGATTGCTGGTATAGGCGTTGACGATGCAGCTACTGCCCGGCGTGACGCCTTCCAGACCGCCTTTGTAGAGCGGCTCCAGGAACGCGAGAATCGTGCCGGGCCTTTGCAGATTTTGCGGATCGATCAATTGCTCGCCGCTGCGGAACTGCCCAGCCGCGATGTAGTCTTGCACGGTCGTGACGACCAGCGGAATGATCACCCAGGGCCTTGAGATGCAGGTCGCTTCCGCCACCATGCCCGGCTTCATCACCTGGGCTTCGATCTGGCCGAAGCCTGCCTGCAACACGCTCCGGCCGGCGCCTTCCGGGATCAATATGCCGGCCGGCCGCATCATCTGGTTGACGACGTCGCCGGTGCGCACCAGAAACTGCTCGACGCGACCGTCGATACCGGCGCGAATGTAGGTCTTGTTGAGGTCGACCTGCGCCTCCGCCAACGCGGCTTCGGCGCTGGACTTCTCCGCCGGCAACAGCGTGGAGACACGCAGCACGGCCGATTCCTTGACGGCGTTCGCGGCGTCGAGGCCGGACTGGCGCTGATCGACCAGCACCTGCAGCTTCTCGATGTCGCGTTGCGGCACGATGCCGGGATTGCGGCGCTGTAGCTCGCTCTTGGTTTCCAATTCGTCCTTGGCCTGTTGATGGTTGGCCTTCGCCTCGCCGATCTGGGCATCGGCCTTGACCACATCGGCCTTCGCGCTGGCCATGGAGGCATCGACTTCGGCGACCTTGCGCTTGGCGGTTTCGACCGCGGCTTCCTGCTTGGCGCTGTCGAGCCGGAACAGCACATCGCCCTTCTTCACGGCCTGGCTGAAACCGGCATTGACCTCGGCGACGCGGCCGGAGCCTTCGGGCAGTATCGGCACCGTGCGGAAATAGATCGCCGCCGATGTCGTCGAGGGGTGGTAGTAGAAGATCATCGTGATCAGCGCGATCGTGAGC
>Ga0081455_10001076_pt1 | contig 34369 bp, 39 predicted proteins | sample TabmetS3T2R1_FD_70207 | JGI IMG/M metagenome (GOLD analysis project Ga0081455, IMG submission 70207) | Tabebuia heterophylla rhizosphere microbial communities from the University of Puerto Rico - S3T2R1 | ecosystem: Host-associated > Plants > Roots > Rhizosphere ...
CGCGGCCGGCATCCTATTTGCGAGAGCTGCGCGGCGGTTATGGTCTGCCAAGGACAGGCCATCCTGAGATTGGGGGCCCCTCCGATTTAAATCCCAATGGCGCCTAAAGCCGTTCCGCAATGCGAAACAGGCTGAGGGCCCGATATCACGTGCAACGAAGTGTTATCCCCACCCGAGATTGACTCAAATTAAAGGAATGTGTTTAAGGAAAATGCAACCACTAATAAATGGGGGGTATTATGCGGTTTTCGTCACTGGGCTTGATCGGTCTGGGGGCCGCGCTGGCGTTGACGTCGTTTGTCAGCTCCGCCTCGGCGGTCGTCACGTTTGATCAGAATCTGACATCGGGCTGGACCCAGGGGAGCGGCACCAGTAACGGCCATTTCACGGTCGACACCGAGGACAATGGGGTAGAGCTCGGACTGCGTGCTTCCCTTCGATTTATCGGGCCGATCACGCCGACAGGAAATCTGTACATCGCGCCTGTGGGCAGCACTCCGCCCGGCAGGGCACTGTGGAATTTCGAGTTCTCGGTCAATCCCGGCTCGCTGGCAGGCACCCATTCGCTGCTGACGATTACCGGTCCCGGAGGATCATTGGCGTTCGATCCGATTATAATCGGGGACAATACGCCGATCGGCGGCCCGCTCTATCAGAACAGCGAGAATCTCGGCTTCGCCTTTCTGGGTGGCCCGATCAATTTCAATCCGAATGCCTCCGGCATCTACACCTTCGATCTCAAGCTCCTCAGCGCAAACAACGACGTGTTGGGTGACGTCTCGATTCAGGTCAATGCCGTTCCCGAGCCATCGACCTGGGCGATGTTGATCCTGGGCTTCGCCGGCATCGGCTTCATGGCCTATCGCCGGAAAATGCGGCCGGCTGTGCTGGCCGCCTGACTCCCATCTCCCTCAACGAGCGAAAGGCCGCCTTCGGGCGGCTTTTCTATTGCGCCCACTGACTTGATATCCGGCTGAAGCCGCTTGGCTCTAAACAGCCTGCTGTCCCAACACCCAGATCCACCAGAGGCCGATGGCCAGGTGCGGGCCGAACGAGATCGCCTGCTTGCGATCCAGCTCATGCCCTTCGGATCTCAGAATCAGCAAGCTGGCCAACGCAGACACCACCGCGATCAGCAGCAGGCCCGGAATTCCTTCCGCGCCAATCCAAAGAGTGCCCGCTGCGACAAATTTAACATCGCCGAAACCCAGCCCGTCATGACCCCGCAGCCAGCGATAACAGGCGCGGAACAGGGCCGCGGCAGCAAAGACCAGCGCAGCCTCCACCCCGCGCCACCAGAAGTCCGCCGGGCCCCACAGGTATGCCTGCAGCGCTCCGCCGGCGGCCAGCGCCAGGACCATGCTGTCCGGAATGATGCCGTAGCGGCCGTCTATGGCGCATACAGAGGCCAACAGCACGACAAGGTAGCAGCCTGCGAAGGCCGGCAATGTCCAGCCGGGATCGCCGGCAAGGCTGATGGCGAGCCAGATCGCGCCGGCGATCAGGCCCCATGCCACGACGACGTATTGCCGCCCGGACGGCTGCCACGCCAGCGTGTCGCCGAAAAAGCGGCCGGTACGGTCGCAGGTCTTTCGGAGCGCGCGAATCATCTCCCGCTCGCATGCAGGGGAACGGTCAGCTTCTCGCCCTGCCCCTCCAACACGACCTGCTCCGGTGTAACGGCCGCGACCCGCCAGCCGTCAATTTGCTCATTGACCTGAACCCATACGCCAATCGGGTTTTGCGACGACATCAGGAACGCCTTGGCCACCCCGTCGCTCATGAACACCCCTTTCAGGGTAATTCCGGAATCCAATGTCGCCGCCATCGGCGGTGGCGCGGAGGCCAGCTCCGCCGCCACGAGAACCTGCCGGTTCCGGGAGAATAGCGGGCGCTGCAGGATATTCTCAAAGCCCCCTGTGGAGGCGCGGGCGCCGGCGGCCTTGACCGCCGAGCCGCGGCCGCCAAGCCATGTGGGGGCCGTGACCGTCGAGAGCTCGAGCGAAATCACCGCGCTGAACGTTGCCACCGCGGCCAGCCCGATGAGGGCGGCAAAGCCGATGATGAGGACACGCGTCGCAGGCCGCAGCGCCACCAATTCGCTTCGGCTGGGCAGATCGGCCCGCCCAAGCATGGCGGCGAGCTGCGAGCTTACGAATTGCCGCGGCGAGCCGCTCATGCCCGCCAGCCGAAGCTGAACCATCTGAGCCAACGACGTCATGGCGTCCGCTCCACCAAGGCCGATCGGCGACCGGCTTGCTGGCTGTCCACCGCCCGGTCACCGGGAGGTTGCGAACCGCTCCGGATAGCGCCCTGAACCCTGAGCTCCGCCCTGATCGGACCGTCCTCCCCGTCCGCCAGGCTGCGGAACGAGGCGGAGGAGACAAACAACAGCGGCGTCTGATTCTCGATCGCAAAGATCATGTCCCGAACGGCCTTCAACGGTCCTTCGAGCTCGACGCTGACGGCGATCATGGACAGCGACTGGGACCGGCTACCTTGCAAGCCCCGGATCGCGAGCAGATTGACACCGGCATTCGCGGCCATCGATTTCAGGCTGGCCTGCAGATCGGCGCTGGCAACGCGCTCTTCATTGCCGGGCAGGAAAGGATCGCCGGTTAGCCCGACGCTGACGGCCGACTTCTTTGCCGTGCGCGTCACGTTCTGGAAATGCGCAAGCTGCGCCGCATGGTCGGAAATCTCTTCGCTCCTGCTGGCAAAGTGTCCCAGGATTGGTGCAACGAGGAAGATGAGAACGAAGAGTATCGCGGCGGCGTTGAAGGCCAGGAACGGCATTCCGCGCGTCAGTTTCAGATTCTGAATCATGGCACGGTCCGGGATCTTGCTGCCGGCCGCGCCGTACGGGCGCCACGCAGCTTGAACAGGATGCTGAAGCGATCCTTGCGCTCGTTCGCGTCCGTCGTGATCGCAGACGTCAGCGTCGCGCCGGAAAACAGCGGAGACTGGTCGATGATGCGAACCAGGCCCGCGGCGTCAGCTGAAAACCCGGATAGCGTCACCGTGCCGTCGGCGATACGGGTCTCGGTCAGAAAGGTATGATCGGGCAGAATGCGCGACAGCTCGTCCCACACGGTGAGAACACCGGTGTCAGCCTTCATCGCGAACAGGCGCGCGGCGGGATCCATGCCGTCGCGGCCGCTTTGAGCCGATTGCCGCGCCTCGATGAGCGCCGTCTCCAGCGCGGCGGCGACGCTGGCCTGCCGCCATTCGAAGACGACCAGCCCAAGCAGGACGGCCCCGAGGGCTGCGACCGCCAGCAGCCGAACCGCGCGCTGCGCCCACGCCGGATCTTCGCCGCTCACAGTGCGGAACGTGATCACAGGCACGGCCTCACCGCCGGCATCCGTCACCGCCAGGCAGTCGACATCGCGCGATGCCAGACCGAGTTCCGACAAGGCGGCCTCGGCGCGATCGCGCCGGATGATCCAATGACACATCGGCACGACGCCGTCCGCTTCCTCTCCAACGGCGGTTGCCGCGTGCCAGATGTCCGCAAGCTGGAACGGGGTTCGCCGCAAGATGTCCTGCTCAAGGATTCTGGGCAGGGCACCGAAAGCGGCCCTGGGCACGCTCAACTCGCGCAGAAAGAAAAGCTCGCGCGAAATCACCGGTGCGACCGTCACGGCTTCCCGCGAAACGCCCTGTTCGGTGAGCCACTGTTCGAGTGTGGCCACGCTGAAGTGGGATAAGGGAATCCGGATTTCCGTCGGACCGGCGGCAGAGCTCAGGCGGCAGGTGACGCTGTCGCCATCCCGCGAAAGCGTCATGATCGGTCTCGCCTCGCCGGCAGCCCATTCGCGCCAGCGCGCGGGAACCGCATCGCGCAGACCCGCCAGCCACCATTGCGCAAAGCTGCTGCCCCACGCCGCGAGGACGTGGAGGCCACCGGCTTGAGGTGCGGGCAGATCGGCCACAGGCATGATCGTCACTTCCCGGATCGGGACATTCGATTCGAATGGACGAAGCCTATTTACTAATTCTTTACGAAGGGTAACGAGCGGCCCTGGAGCATGATGAGGTCGGGTCCGGCCCAATGCTGTGTTGACCCGCCCAAACAAAAATATCGAAAACAACCCCATGCAAAGTAGCCGTCAAGGGCCTGGCAGGCGATCGACTGACCTGGTCCTTGGGTCCTAGCCCGGTCGTGTAAGGCTTCGGCCGCACCTCACAGCCCGCTTTAACTGCATTCAGTTATCGGCTCATCTCGTTATTCGGGCACGATGTTCCGAAAAAATCGGTGAGGCATTAGCCCTGACGCAGCGCCACGATGGTGGCGGGCTCATTGCGCCGTTCGTCCTCGAATTCGATCCGGATCGAAACCAGGTCCGGCAGCCGCTCGGCGCGAATCCAGTCGGTCCGCCAGGCCGGCTTGACCTTGGTGTCCACGGTGCCGAAATATCCCACGCGAATTTCGCGCACGCCGCTGAGCACCACGACGCGGGTTGGCGATGGTTCCGGGCTCTCCTTCGATCGGACTCCGGTGAGAGCGACAAAATCAACGACGATATCGCTGCCGCTTCGCCGCAGTACGATCTTGTGCGGCCCACCCCGTAGCGACCGCCCCTCGCTCAATCCGACGAACGAGATCACCTCGCCGCGGCCATCGAACCCGATCGCGTCCTTCGGACCTGCCCCGTCAAACCGGACCGGCAGCGCCGACCCGACCAGCGCCGCCACGGTCTGGATCGCGGCACTGGTCTCGCTTCCGATTTCGCTGGCGCGATCGGCGCCGAAGGCCCGCCGGGCCATCGACAATCCGCCGGCCAGGAAGCCGGTCAAGATCGCCAGAATGGCGAGCGACAGCAGCAGCTCGATCAGCGTCAGCCCCTGCTCACCTCTTCTGCGGGCAGCGACGCGAGAAATCAGCCGGCTATTCACCGCCCGCATCATTGTCTCGCCTCTGCCACAAGCTTCAATGCCGCAAGTTTCGTGGCGGTGCCGTCCGGCGCCTCGACGGCGACTTCAACCCAGAACGACCGCAGTGCGCCATTTGCAGGCGCCGGCCGTGCGCCTTGCGGCGCGCGCGCATCGTCGGCGGAACGAACTTCCGTCACCGTCTGCCGCCACCGGAATTTGTTCGCGACCAGGCCTTCACGGGTGCCCGCCACGAGCGTCTCGGAAATGCCGGCGGCTTCGAGACGAGACTGCGCAACCCGCAGCGCGGTACGATTGACCTGCGTGCGCGCGTCGGAACGCATCGCCACCACCACGCCCGTCGATATCGCGCCTAACCCCAGCGCCAGGATGACGAAGGCGACGAGGATTTCGAGCAGCGCAAATCCGCGCTCGCCCTTGCGCCTTGCCGGTATCCGTCTGGATCGCGCGCCCATCACTGGATCAATCGCGGTTCGCCGGTCAGCCAGTTGACGGCGATCCGCACCGACCGCCCGTCCAGCGTCAGCGCGATCTCGCCGCCGGACGACTGGCCGTCCGGATAGAATCTGATGCCGCCCGTGTCGCCGGAACGTTCCGTCTCGGCAACCACCACCGCGGCAGCCATTCCGCGCGGCAGCGCGTGCATGGAGTTCGGCAAGCCGAACCGGCCGCTCTCGACGTCGATGCGGAACAGCGTTTCGGCATTGCTCGACATCGCCTGCGCGCGGGCGAGCTGAAGCGTCGCCGTGACGGAGCGGGCCGTGACGGCGACACGCGTCGCCGCGGCCTTCGGTTTCGCGGACAGCGTGCCGGCGAGGACAAGGGCGATGATGCCGATGACCACGAGCAGTTCGGCCAGCGTGAACCCGGCTGAGGATGGCGCGGGGCGTTTCATTGGAACGCGAGATTGTTGATCGACAGCACCGCGCTCATCACATGCATGATGAGCCCGCCGATGCTGCCGCCGATCAGAAGCGTCAAAGCCGGCGTCAGCAGGCCGACCATGCGCTCGATGCGCCGCTGCAGGTCGGCCTCGATCACGGTGGCGACCTGAATGAGCATGGGACCGAGCTGACCGGACTCCTCGCCGACGGCGACGAGCCGAAGCGATGCTGGCGGCAACAGCCCGTCACTATCGAAGGCGCGATGCAGCGGCGTGCCTTCCGGAACACGCTTGATGGCATTCCCGTAGAGCGAATTCAGATGCCGGTTGGTGACGAGCGCACGCGCGGTCTGCATCGCCGACATCAGCGGCACCCGTGCAACGAGCAGCGTGCCGAGCGCCCGTGCAAAGCCGCCGGCCTCGCGGCTTTGCACGAGGCGCCCGATCACCGGCAGCGAGCATTTCAACCGGTCCGCGCCAAGCATGATTTCCGGATTCTCTTTCGCCCTGCCCCACGCCACGAAACCCGCCGCGCCGCAAAGCGCGGCCACGAGCAGAACGATCAGCCAGTTGTCCTGAACTTGCTCGAAGAAATGCAGGATGCCCGGCAGCGGAAGGCCGGCGTCGGTGAAGATCGGAGAGATGCTGGGTATCAGCACGAAGACGATGACGACGACCGAGACCAGCGACATCAGGATCAGGACCATCGGATAGACCAGCGCCGACGTGATCTTGTTGCGGATCTCAAGCCGACGCGCCAACAGCTCGGCGATCTGCGTCAACACCTGCCCGGTGACCCCTCCGGCTTCGCCGGCGGCCAGAATGGCGCGGTAGTCCGAGGGAAACACGTCCGCCCGCTGCGCCATCGCTTCCGAGAGCTGCAATCCGGCCAGCACGTCCTTGAGAAGCCCGTTGGCAAGACGCGCGGTTTTCGGCGCAGCGCCCGGCCCCGCGATGATGCGGAATGCGGCATCGAGCGTCAGCCCGGAATTGATCAGCGAAGCCAGCTCCACCGTAAAGGCCGTCAGTTCCTTCAGGCTGAACCGGTTTGACTGAACGACCTCCCGCTTCCAGACCGACGTTTCCGTCTCTTGCGGCGACGCGGACGGCTGGCTCGCGCGTGCTGGCGCATGGTCGGCGACGCCATGGGTTTCGAACGGCGTGAGCCCCGCGCCATAGAGCGCATCGATCGCCGCATCGACGCCTTCAGCAACGATCGTTCCTGCCGTGATCGCGCCTCGCGCCGTGTAAGCCTTGTAGTGAAAGGTCGCCAAGGGCCCGTTCTCCCTTTAGGCTGCGCGGGTGACGCGAAGAACTTCTTCGAGCGAAGTCTCGCCGGCCCCGACCTTCATGAGGCCATCCTCATACAGCGTGTGAAAGCCTGCTTCGCGCGCAAGCTGCTCGACCGTGCGCTGGTCCTGGCTTCGTCTGCCGATGGATTCGCGAACGCTGTCGTCGATGATCAACAGTTCCGATATCGTGGTGCGGCCGCTATAGCCGGTATTGCCGCAGGCCTCGCAGCCGACCGGCTGCCGGCTGTGCGACCAATCCACCTGCGGATGGCCCGCTATCGCCATCTTCAACTTGCCATGCGCCCGTTCGCTCTCGCTATGCGGTCGCGAGCACGCCGGACAGAGCTTTCTGACCAGACGCTGCGCCATCACGCCCGCGATCGTCGAAGCGAGAAGGTAACGCTCCAGGCCGATGTCGATCAGGCGCGTGATCGCGGCGATTGCGCTGTTGGTGTGCAGGGTCGAGAACACCAGATGGCCGGTCAGCGCCGCCTGGATCGCGATGCGCGCGGTCTCGAGGTCGCGGATTTCGCCGATCATGACGATGTCCGGGTCCTGGCGCAGGATCGAGCGAAGCGCGGTGGGGAAGTCGAGACCGATCTGGGGCTGAACCTGGATCTGGTTGATCCCGGAGAGCTGGTATTCGATCGGATCTTCCACCGTGAACAGTTTCAGTTCGGGCCGATTGAGATCCTTCAGGGCGGTGTAGAGCGTCGTCGTCTTGCCGCTGCCGGTCGGGCCGGTGACCAGAATGATGCCGTTCGGAAGCGCCATCAGGCGCTGAAGCGCCCCTTGCGTTCTGCCGTCGAGCCCGAGTTTGGTGAAATCGAGCTCCACCCGCGTCCGGTCCAGGATTCGCATCACGACGCTTTCGCCGAACACCGTCGGCAAGGTCGAGACACGGATATCGATCTCGACGCCGCGCACAACGGTCTTGATGCGGCCATCCTGCGGCAGCCGCCGCTCGGCGATATCAAGCTTGGCCATGATCTTCATGCGCGTCGTCAATGCGGCACGCAGCGCCGCCGGCACGACACGCTCCTGCTGCAAGAATCCGTCGATACGGTATCGCACGGCGACGGCATCGCGACCGGGTTCGACATGCACGTCGGAAGCGCCACGTTCGACGGCTCTTGCAATGATCTGATTCACCAGCCGAATGACCGGCGCCTCATTGGCGATATCGCGCAGGCGCTCGACGTCGAATTCGCTGCCGTCATTGCCGGGAAGCGCGATGCCGTCGGTTTCCTCGGCGTGCATCTCGGACGCCGCGTCCTGATACAGCGTCCGCAACGCGCGCTCGATTTCGGCCGGCGCGATCACGGCGAGATCGACGCGCACGTCGAGCATGTAGCTGATCGCCTTGACGGACTCATCGACAAAGGGATCGGCGGTGGCGATCAACAGGCGCCGGCCGTCGAACGAGATCGGCAGGATCCGATTGGTCTTGAGGAAGGCGAGTTGCAGGCGGTCGGCCAGAACCGGCCGTGCCGGCAAATCCGTCGGCCCGATCAGCGGCAGGCCGCAATAGGTGGCGTAGGCCAGACAGAGGTCGGCCTCGGAAATCAGGCCGAGCTTGACCAGCACGAGGTCGAAGCGCTCGGAGGCCGCCTCCGCAGCCCGCCGCGCCCGGCCGATGGCGGCGGCATCGACCAGATCCTTGCCGACCAGAAGATCGGAGAACGCCTGGGCGAAGCCGCCATCCTTTGGTCCCGGCGGTTCAATGGCCCGGCTCAAGGGCACGGCCGGGCGCAACAATTCCTGGATATCGAATGACATTCGCGCGCTCGGCAAGTCTCGCGGGATTTCCGTCGACGCGATTCTAGGAGGTTTTGATTAACCAAAGCTTTGACGCTTTGTTTGCCATTCCTGCGTAAAGATCGGCCGCCATGGCAGACCGGGCACGAACGAACCGATTTTCCGTCCCCGGCCGGCCGGAATGCCCTGCCCTGCGCCGCCGCAAGGCCAGCCAATCGGGCTTCGCGCTGGTCGCCGTGATCTGGACGTTGGGCTTGATTACGCTGCTTGGAATGGCCGTGATCGTCGGCGCGCGCTACCGCACCAAGACGTCGTCGAATTATGCCTCGGTGGCCGCCGCCGAGATGGCGGCAGAGAGCGCCGTCAACCTGGCAATTGCCACGGCGCTGGCCTCAACGCCCGAGCAAGCCGTCAATTTTCCGCTTCGGTGCCGGCTGCCCGGCGGCGAACGCGCCACCATCACGGTCGAGGAAGAGACCGGGAAGATCGACCTGAACACGGCGTCTCCGACCGCGCTGACGCGCTTCTTCATCGCTCTCACGGGCGATCAGTCGAGAGGCACCCGCATCGCCGCGCAGATCGTCGAATTCCGCAAACCCAAGGCGCAGAGCGCGCCAGGCGCAATGCCTGCTGAAGCACGTTTCACCACCGTGATGCAGCTCGATCAGATCGACGGCATGTCGCCCCTTCTGTTTCGGACAGCGCTTCGCCATGTCACGGTCCGCTCCGGACGGCCCGAACCCGACATCGAGGCCGCCTCTCCCGCTACGCTCAGATTGCTCAATGTCCAACCGAAGCAGGTGGCCGGCAAGCGGGGCTTGCCCACAGGCGGCAGCGTAACCATCCGCGCGGATATCAGCGCCTCGGACGGCACACGCTTCATACGCGAGGCGCTGGTCTCGCTGGAAGGTGGCAACGGGCGTCCCTTCGTCATTCGCGAATGGCGGCGTGGCGACATCGATTCATCAAGCGCGCGGCAGGAAAGTGCCCAAGGCACGGGGCGTGCGTGCCTGCGCGTTCGCGACGCGGCGGCAAGCTGAGCTTCCACATCGACGATGAAGCTGCAACTAGGGCGCGGACCCATTAGCCCACAACCAAATTCGGATTGATGCGAGGCGCCGGTCGTCAACACGGGGAATGCCACGCGGCTTGTTCGGAAGGAACGGCCTGATGGCAACCAATTCAAAGTCCGTCAGTTCATCCCGCATGATTCGAGGCCCCGATTTGAGCGCTTGAATCGCGTCCGAACCGATGCCTTCACCTGGCAAAATCGGACAATCGGCATTTCCGAGATTAACCCCTAACCGGACATGCTGGGGACATGCCAAAATCGACGCGAATGACCCGGAGCGGACATTCGTTGAAGGTGCGAACTTCATCGCGCCTTGGCTACTTCGCGGAAACGCCTGTCAGGCTCCAAAAATCAAACCCGAGCTATCGGGTCAGAAGGAAGGGCATCTCCATCCTCGCGCCCGGGGGCTATCGAGGGCATGAGGCCCTCAACCAATACCCGATCTTAGAGATTAGTTAAACTGGTCGGGTGACAATTCACGGGCTGAAACGGAGCGGCCTTCATGCAGATCGTCAACGGGTTCGTATGCATGAACTGCACGGATGTCGATCACGCCAAGAAATTCATCGACCCGGCACATCCCAACCAGGTTGGGACAGTTTCCGGGCTGCGCGACGCCGCAAAAGAGGCCTCAAGCCCGACCAGCACTCTTACCGAGAACGCCGTTTCCTTTAGGGGCTCGCTTTCTCATTTGAACGCGCTCGACACTAAACGTCGGCCAGATCCAATCCTTGGACCGGCGGGTGCGAGCCTCGACATCTTTGCCTAGGCCCGCCCTCATCGAGCGTGACAGAGCCCGGAGATGTGTAGTCCGTGCGACGAAATAGACGTCAAGATCAAGGGCTTTCACGTCATAGTGCGGCGGATACTGAAATCTGCAGATGCTCGACACATCGCCGATCTCACAAAGGAACTTGAAGCCGAGAAGACCGCCCGATAACCCGGAGTAAGGCTATCATAGTTGGCGGCCTCTTTCATTTTCGATGCATTCTCATGTCGGCTGATGGCCCTCAGCCGAACTGCCTGAGAGCGGCCCCGCACAGGCCGCTCTCGGAGGAGAACCGGACCTGACGAGCTGAGCGGTCGGACCGCCGCTTGTGACCCATACCGGAAGTCGAGCTCCGCTCGGATGGGAGCACCTGGTCATCTCCAATTCCCGCCGCCCGGTCGGCGCCGGATTAGACAATTGTCCCGCTCCGGATACCTCGCGGGTCGATACCTCGGTTCGAGGCGACATAACCGACCTCACCGCGCGAGATGCCGATGTCTTGGAGCTCCCTGTCACTCAAGTCGAGAAGGCTAGTTTGTATACGGTGGCGATGACGTCGCTCTTGGTATGCATCCCACATATCCAGAAGAAGCTAGAGACGTATCGCGTCGATCTAAATGTTCGCTCCAGCCAAATTATGTCGTTGATCGTGCTCATTCGGGCCTCCCGAGGGTGCTGCACCATTCAAGGTGGCAGGAGATCGGCAGGCGTGCTTGATCAGCAGCTTACATTTTCCTCACCAGAAGCTTATTCTTGGACTACCCGGCCGACGGCCGGGCCGTGAAATCGCCCCTCATCCAAGGGATCACGCGCCTTGCGCTATCTCTTCGAGGACTACGCATTCGACACCAACCTGCGCGAGCTGTATCGCGGAGCGGACGTCGTCTCTGTCACGCCACAGGTATTCGATTTGCTGGAATACTTGATCCGCCACAGGGCGCGCGTTGTTAGCAAAGACGACCTCATTAACGCTATCTGGAACGGGCGCAGCGTGTCCGATGCAGCGCTGACGACCCGCCTGAATGTCGCCCGGAACGCGATTGGCGATTCGGGCGGCGAACAGCGCCTCATCAAAACCCTGCCGCGCAGAGGCTTCCGTTTCATTGGACAAGTGCGGGCAGCGCAAGAGCCCTCGGGCGTAGCAGGCTACGATAACCCTATAGAACCACCGAAGGCCACTCTGCCGCTTCCGGATAAACCTTCGGTCGCCGTTCTCCCCTTCACCAACCTGAGCGGCGATCCCGAGCAGGAATACTTCGCGGACGTTCTGACCGGATCGCCAGCGCGGGAGCGAAAGGAACGGTCACCTCGCGAGATCGACCAGAAGGTAGTCAAGGCGGCACTTGCCTATGAGAAATGGAGGCGCGACGCCGAGAGCCGAAAGGAAGAGGCGGCGAGGGAAAATGCCCGCCAGCGTCGCGAGCGGGCCATTGAGAAAGTTCAGGCCGCGCTTGATAAGGCCGAGCGGGAGCATACCCGTAGGGTTAATGTCATCGAGACCGAGCGCGCCGACATCGAAGCACGGGCACAGGCCGAAGATGCACGCTGGCACAAGCAGAAGAGCGAGCTAGAAAAGGCATTGCGTCGTGCCCGTAGCTGATCGAAAGAACGTTGATGAAATACTCCGAAGCTCGACCCTGCGCTGATCCCGAGAGGGCCGCGCGGAATGCGCACCAAAGCGGACGTCGGCCGAGCCACTCTGATTTTATGGGTTCACGCCCTAGCCCTTTGAATTGAGCACGACCGGCGGTGGCATGGGAGGTACAGGTGGAGGCGGTGGCGGACGGACCGAGCCTTCGAGCTTCAGCCGCTCCTCGACAACGGCGGGACCCGGCTCCATCACGGTGCAGCCCTTGTAGCGCTGCAGATCCGCCAGCGCGTCGAGACGCCTGCGTTCATCGATGAGCTGCTTGGGCGCATCGAGCGGGTATCGTTCGTAGCCGTAGCCCGCCAGCGGCCCCACCGCGAGCCAATATTCCAGCCGGGCGGCACGGCGCGCCGCATAACGGAAGGACGCCGCGATGCCGCTGCAGCTCATGGATTCGTCGACCGGCAGGACGGCATAGGGCGGCGGTGGTTCGACGATCGGATAGGCATAGGTGACGCAGCCGGCAAGCGAGCAGGCCAGGCTCGCCGACAGCGAGAAATTCCTCAAACAGGCTGCGGCTTGCTTCCTCACTGTGACGTTATCCGCTGGATGGTATTTGCCGGCGTACGCTCGCGCGACGTCGTATGCGGCATGTAGACATGCATCTTGCGCCGGTACTCTTCCGTCACGAGACGGCTTTCGGTGCCGTCGCGGACCACCTTGGGCGTGATCAGGATGACGAGCTCGGTTTTCTGAACCTGGTCGCCGCGGTTGGAGAACGCGGCGCCGAGCCCGGGGATGTCACCGAGCAGCGGAACCTGGTTGCTGGTCTTGTTGGCCTGCTCCTGGATCATGCCGCCGAGCGCAAGCACCTCGCCGTCGTTGACGACGACGGTGGTCTTGACGCGGCGCTGCTGGATGGTCGGCGAGTCGATGCCCGATGACGTGGTCTTCACCACCGCACTGACTTCCTGCTCGATTTCGAGCTGCACCCTGCCGCTCTCGTTGATGCGCGGCGTCACCGAAAGGATCACGCCGGTGTCCTGCATGGTGATCGAATTGACGATCGCTGTCTGTGACGTCACGACGCTGGTTGCGGTCTGTGTCGTGATCGGCACCTGATCGCCGATCTGCAAGCGGGCCGTCTTGTTGTCCAGCACCATCAGCGAAGGCGTCGAGATAACGTTGACGCGCGTGATTGCATTCAGGGCGCTCAGGGTCGCCGCGATGCTTGCAGCGTTGACGGCATAGTTGAAGCCAGGAAAGACCGAAGCCACGCCACCGGTCAGAGCATTCGAAAAAGTGGCGGTCGGCGTACGATTTTTCTGGAGCTGCCATTGCACGCCATATTGCAGCTTGTCATTCAGCGTCACCTCGGCGATGACGGCTTCGATCAGGACCTGGCTTGGAACGACGTCGAGCCCCTGTATGACGCGCAGCACGCGTTGATAGTCCCGATCGTTGGCCATGATGAGAAGCGAGTTCTTGGTCTCGTCGGCCACGATCTTGAGTGGCGGTTCACCGTCCGGTGCAGCACCGGACGACGGAGGTCGCTCCGTCGGATCCGCCGTCAGTGCATCCGGCTCGTTGTTCAGCGCGCGCTGCAGGCTCTGCAGATCATTGTTGCCGGGATTGACCCCGCCCCGGAGCAGCCCGGCCGCCGCGTTCTGATCCATATCCGTCACCGAGCCGCCCGGTCCCGGCGACCTGGCCGAGCTTGCCGAGAAGCTGGCCTGCTTCGAGCGCGGGGAAACGCTGCGCGTCGGCTGCTTCACCACTTTCATTTCGTTCGAGAACATCGACTGCAGCACGCTGGCGAGCTCGGCGACAGGCCGGTTCTGCACCTGATAGACGTGAAGCTGCCGCTCGGAGCCGGCGGCCTTGGCATCGAGCCGTCTGATCCAGGTCTGCGCCCGCGGCAGGTAGCTCGGCTGCGATGTCACGACCAGGATCGCGCCGAGCCGGGTGTTGGCGATGAACCGCACGCGCCCCTTGAGCGGCCCTTCCTTTTCGGCGGCGAAGATCGCTTTCAATTCGTCGACCATCTTTTCCGGCTGGGAAGTTTTCACCGGGACCACGGCGAACGACATGCCCTTCATGACATCGACATCGAACACCGAGATCGAGTCGAGCATGCTTTCGATTTCCGCCGGAGAGCCCTTGAGTGCGAGAATGTTGCGCTGGTCGTCGGCCTGCACGATGGCGCCTTTCGGCACCATCGGCTCGAGCACGCGGGCGACTTCGGTGGCGGAAACGTATTTCAGGGAGACCACGCGAATGCCGTTGCCGGCAATCGCGCTGTCGGCCGGACCGTCGCCGGTCGCGATCGCGCCCGTTGCCGCCTGATCGGCCGGCGCAATCCGGTAGGTGCCGCGGCTTTGCACCAGCACCGCACCGACCGGCACCAGCGCGGTCTGGAACATCTCCAGCGCCTCGGCCTTGCTGACCGGGCGCGTCGTCTGCACCGAAATGACGCCGTCGACGCGGGGATCGACGACGTAGTTCACGCCGATCATGTCGCCGAGAACGGTCTTGGCGGCTTGCTGAAGCGGAACGCTCGCCAGATTGAGAACCACGTTCCCGTCGGCACCGGCCGCCTTCCGCTTCGAATAGGTCCCGCCGATCATGCTGCCGCTGCCGCCGTCCATGACGGCAACTGCCTGCGATGAGGGTGACGGAAGCGGCACCGCGCCGGTCGGACCGCCGGCCTGGGCATAGGTTTCTTCCAGGGACACCGGCTGGCCCGACGTCAATCTGGGTTGCGATACCGTCGTCAGGGGCGTTGCGATGGGGGTGGTGCAGCCCGACACAACGAGTGTGGCCGCCCAGCAGGCGGCTAATCTCGTCGCAAGGCTACGAGAAAACGACAAAGGAAAACCCCCAAACAAACTTCGCGCCCTGAAATAAATTGGCGCGTAAATAATCGGTAAAACATCATGGTTAATCGACAGTAAATCGGGTTCGCGCTGCGGGAGAGACGCGAGCTGCGACGCCTCGAAAGCAAGCTTCGCAGCGAGAAAAATCAGGGGAGTGATGGGCCCGTTTCGGACCGATTAATATGCACCCAAGGTAGAGCAAATATAACTGATTTGACTTGGGCGAGCGCTGGCGGCGCTGGCTGGATCAGAACGAAGCTGCTACATTTAATTCCGGCCTTTTGAGCCTGAATGTCAGGGATGACGGTATGACGAACCTTGTCGCAGCTCCCGTGAGCGAGACCTTCTCGATCGTTGGAACGTGCATCAACTGCACCGCTCCGGCCAGCCTGCTGGCGACGATAACCGTCATCGCCATCGGCGTTACGCTGGCCCTTCGCGCCGAGCGTCGCAGCGGCACATCCCGTAACGCCTGAGCGATCGGCCAAAGCCATCAATTGCGGTCGTCGGGCTCGTATTCGATGAACTTCTTGTAGATCCAGCGCCTGCCGTCGTGCCGGCGCCATACCTTGCCCCACAACAGCCGCCCGGTAATCGAGCGCCTCGGCACCATGACCGTCCAGAGATGCCAGGTGTCCGCCCACGCCCGCTCCGGGCTGAACGACGTGCTCTGGAACGGATTGTAGCGGTTCATCGGATTAACTCCGGCACGGAAGTGCTGGTCGCGCTGGCGGCGGCGTGTTCACATCTCAACTTGTCTGGAACGAAGAGAAGCCACCGCGGCGGTAATGCATTCGAGTTTGCGCCGGAGCTCGCACACTTCCCGATATTTTTTCGCGAGATCATCGGGCCGAGCCCGCGATTTACGCTTTGTGACAACCTTCTGTTGCGGGCGATTTCGCTTCATGCTTCATCATAGCTCCGTCCATGAACGGTTCAATTAAAGCCGCAGATTAAGCTAACCCATCAACCTTACTTGGCCGCATTCAACCTCAACGCGCACGGTCTCGGCAATCGATTTATTGAGCCGTTACCGCAGGGGAACCCATAAATTGACGGGCGAAATCAAATAAACCATTCTGCCACGAAATGACGGCATGGCCTCGCGCCCCTTCCCCATTTCATGTAGTGATAGCGGTAAACCTATTAATCTCAACGAATTGAATGGCAAATTAATGCGCGCTGTATTGCTGGCTGGTGGCCTGGGAACCCGGTTTGCCGAGGAAACCGACGTTCGTCCCAAGCCGATGATCGAAATCGGCGGCAAGCCGATCCTGTGGCACATCATGAAGATCTACTCGAGCCACGGCATCAACGACTTCATCATCTGCCTTGGCTACAAGGGCTACGTCATCAAGGAATATTTTTCCAACTACTTCCTGCACCAGTCGAACGTCACGTTCGACCTTCGCGAAAACAGGATGGAGGTTCTGCAGAAGCACGCCGAGCCGTGGCGGGTGACGTTGATCGACACCGGCGAAGAAACCATGATCGGCGGCCGCATCAAGCGGATCCTGCCCTACATCGGCGATGACGACGCGTTCTGCCTGACCTACGGCGACGGCGTGGCCGATATCGACATCACCGAAAGCATCGCTTTCCATCGCCGCGAGGGACGGCTTGCGACCGTGACCGGCACGCAGCCGCCCGGCCGCTTTGGCGCCATCAACCATCAGGGCCCCCGCGTTACCGGCTTCCAGGAAAAGCCGCGCGGCGACGGCAACTGGATCAATGGCGGCTTCTTCGTGCTGTCGCCCAAGGTCGGCGACTACATCAAAGGCGACGCGACCGTGTGGGAAAAGGAACCGATGACGAAACTGGCGGAAGAAGGCCAGCTCAGCGTGTTCCTCCACGACGGCTTCTGGCACCCGATGGATACGTTGCGGGACAAGCGATATTTGGAAGATCTTTGGTCAAGCAATAAGGCTCCCTGGAAAAAATGGTAACGAAGACAGATTCCATGCGTATTCTTATTACCGGTTCGATGGGCTATGTCGGCCCCATCCTGACGCGTCATCTCCGGCAGAAATTTCCAGACGCCGAACTGATCGGCTTCGATACCGCATTCTTTGCCCACAATCTTACCGGAACGACCAGGCTGCCCGAGTCGCTGCTGGATCGTGTGCATTTCGGCGATATCCGCAACTTTCCGCCCGAGTTGCTCGATGGCGTCGATGTCGTCGTCCATCTGGCGGCGATTTCCAATGACCCGATGGGCAAGGAATTCGAAGGCGTCACCGAAGCGATCAACGAAAAGGCCAGCGTTGCGCTTGCGCAGATGGCCGAGCAGCGCGGCGTCGGCCGCTTCGTGTTCGCCTCGAGCTGCAGCATTTACGGCGCCGCCGAAGGCCGCCCCAAACGCGAAAGCGATTCGCTCAATCCCCTCACCGCCTACGCACGGTCCAAGGTCGCGATGGAAAACGCGCTTCGCGCCAGCAATGCGGGCGAAATGACGGTCACGTGCCTGAGATTTGCGACCGCCTGCGGCATGTCGGACCGCTTGAGGCTGGACCTGGTTCTGAACGACTTTGTCGCCAGCGCGCTCGCCACCGGCGAGATCACCGTGCTCAGCGACGGCACGCCGTGGCGGCCGCTGATCGACGTGGCCGACATGGCCCGGGCCATTGAATGGGCAATCGGGCGCGATGCCGACCAGGGCGGACGGGTCCTCGTGGTCAATGCCGGCAGCAACAAGGGAAATTATCAGGTCCGCGATCTGGCGGAGGTCGTGGCCGAGCAGTTGCCCGGCACAAGGGTCAGCATCAACACGGCGGCGCCGCCGGATTTGCGTTCCTATCAGGTTGATTTTTCGCTTTTTGCCGAGCTCGCTCCGGCGCATCTGCCTGCGGTCCCGCTCGCCCAGTCGGTCCGAAATCTCCATGCCGGACTGAACGGCATGAAGTTCTCGGACAAGGAATTCCGCACATCCGCGCTGATGCGACTGAAGACGCTCAAGGACCACATTGCAGTGGGTCGCCTGTCCACCGATCTCCGCTGGCAATAATCCTCGAAAGGCTCACATCGTGAAGTTTCACCCTACGCCGCTTCATGGCGCCTACACGATCGAACTTGAAAAGCGCGGTGACGACCGGGGCTTTTTCGCGCGCTTCTTTTGCCAGAAGGAATTTGAAGCGGCCGGCGTGCCGATGTCGGTCGTTCAGATCAACAACTCCCTGAGCGCGAAAGCCGGCACCCTGCGCGGGATGCACTATCAACTGGCGCCAGCCGCGGAGATCAAGGTCGTACGCTGTATCCGCGGCGCGCTCTACGACGCCATCGTCGATCTGCGCCCGGACTCACCGACCTTCGGAAAATGGTTCGGCGTCGAGCTGACAGCGGAAAACCGAACGATGATTTTCGTTCCGCAGGGTTTTGCACACGGCCTCATGACGCTCACCGACGACACCGAGGCTTTTTATCTGGTGAACGCGTTCTATTCGCCCGAGCACGAGCGCGGCTTGCGCTTCGACGATCCACGGTTTGGCATTGAGTGGCCGCGGCAGCCGGTGGAAATTTCGGACAAGGACCGTAGCTGGCCGGACTTCGACCCCGTCTTCCATGGCATCGAATCCTTGCGAGGCCTGACGTGAGAATCCTTCTGACCGGAGGCAGCTCGTTCACCGGTCTGTGGTTTGCGCGCAGCCTTGCCGCGAAAGGCCATACTGTCGTCGCCCCGCTCCGGGGCAGCGACTATTCGGGGCTGCGCGGCAGTCGCGTTGCCGAGCTTCGCCGTGTTGCCGAGGTCATCGAGGACTGCCCCCTTGGCTCGGACCGCTTTCTCGATCTCGCTGGCGCCGGCTCATGGGACCTGTTGTGTCAGCATGCGGCTCAAACAGGCGACTACCGCAATCCAGACTTCGACGTCATCGGCGCCGTCGCCGACAACACGAAAAATATTGTCGCGGTCCTGAAGAGGATGATGGATCGCGGCCCGGTGGCCGTTGTGCTCACCGGCTCGGTCTTCGAGCAGGACGAGGGAGCGGGCGATGCGCCGCTCAGGGCTTTCTCGCCCTACGGACTGTCGAAGGGCCTCACCTGGCAACACTATCGCTTCCTGAGCGAGACCCTGCATTTCAATCTCGGGAAGTTCGTGATCGCGAACCCCATTGGCCCGTTCGAGGAGCCGCGGTTCTGCAACTACCTGATACGCTCCTGGTTCAAGGGCGAAGTGCCGGCGGTTCGGACACCTCTGTATGTGCGTGACAACATTCACGTTGATTTGCTGGCGAAAGCCTACGCGACCTTTGCCGAGAGCGTGCCCATGCATCGGGGAATAACGAAGCTAAATCCGAGCTTCTATGTCGAGAGCCAGGGCGCCTTTGCCCAACGCTTCGCCACTGAAATGTCATCCCGCCTTGGCGTTGCCTGTCCCGTCACATTGCTGCAGCAGGAGGACTTCACCGAACCGATGGTCCGTATCAACACCGACCGGATTGACGGCGCGGGATTGGGCTGGAGCGAAACATCGGCTTGGGACGCTGAAGCGCAATTCTATCGGCAGGCTGCAAAATAACGATCGAAGCGGCGCCTGCACGACCACGTGGGGCCGTGACCAACTCTATCTACTACTGCTCCGGCAGCCTTCCCTGCAGGTTTGCGCCTGACTGTCACAGGCGCTCTGGCAGGGCGCGCCGAGCGTGGTCGGACATACGCGCTTGCAGGCGTCGTTCTGGCTGGCGCAGTTGGCAAAGCAGGCGTCACTGGCGGCATCGGCCAGGCGCAATTTGCCGATCGAGACGTTGCCTTGGCCGGCAGCGGCGGTTCCAATCAGCAGCAGGGACAACGCTGCACAGAGCGCGAGCTTCATGGAGACCTCCGATGATACGGCGTTCGCGATGACGAAACCTAAGCGCGGCGGCGGCGAGAACTTTCGCCACTGCCCTCCGGCTTGCCAATCACGAATTCCTCGATCTTGTGGCCAGTCTTTAAAGCTGCCGTAAGCCAGCGAGGCTGTTTTCCGCGGCCCGACCAGGTTTCGGAAGGCTCGTCCGGATTTCGGTATTTCGGAAATACGCGCGGGTACTTCCGGCGCTCGCGCGGCGCACTTCGCGCCTCCGCTGATTCCGGCTGTCGCATTTCCTTCTCGCGCCGAAGTTGCGCCAGCCGTTTTTCAAGCTCGCGCTTTTCCGACGTCAGCCGAACGGACAACACCTGACTGAGCTCCTCATGGAGCTGCCACAACTCGTCTACCGACATTCCATCGAAATTTGGCTTCTTGTTCATCCCGCTCGCGACCGTCACGATTCGAAATGAACTATAAATCCAGCGCTGGCCCTTTCCAGCAAAATTGTAGATTCGGCGGAAAATCTCCGCGGAATGCGGATTTGCCGAGTGTCTAATCTAAGTGGTTCAAATATCACTCAAATCGCGATCTAAGCCACGAACACTGCTTAAGATTTTCCTCAATTTTCGCAAGCGAAGCGATGCTCACTAGACCGCAGGTAGCAAAGTTCCCTTTCGCTATCAGGCCGAACCCGTCGTGTTTGGAAGGTTGCCAGCGAGTGCCTGCCACCTTGCTTCGATCAGTAAGCGTTGCGCTTACGCAATACCTCGAAGAAGGTCTTGATCACGATCTGGATGTCCAGCCACAGGCTCCAGTTGTTGATGTACCAGAGATCTAGTTTTACGCGTTCGGAGATGTGCTCAATCGTGGGTGTGCCCCCGCGGGCTCCGTTACATTGCGCCCAACCGGTCATGCCTGGCTTGACGTGATGCCGGAAAGCATACTCGCTCAACACCGTCTCGAAATAATTGTCATGGGCCAGCGCGTGCGGACGCGGACCGATCAGGGACATGTCTCCCTTGAGGACATTCAATAGCTGCGGCAATTCATCGATGCTTGCCGATCGCAACAGACGGCCAATGGATGTTACCCGGGGATCGTCGCGCGTGGCCTGGACGACAGCAGGCCCGTTCTCCTGCACGATCATGGTGCGGAATTTGAACATCATGAACTGCTTGCCATTAAATCCCTTTCGGAACTGCCGGAAAATCACCGGCCCGGGACTGTCAAGCTTGATGGCGATCGCCGTGAGCGCCATGATGGGCAGAAAGAACACGAGCGCCAGCGATGCGATGACAATGTCCATCACGCGCTTGACGAAGCGCTCCGCGGCACTGAGCGGCGCACGTTGAATTTCGATGGCCAGGACGCGCTGGCGCGCCGACGACGCATAATTCGTCAACGTCCGAACCCGGATGTCGGGCAACAGCCGTACCGCGACCGGAAGCATCTTGACGTGCTCGCGGATGAACTCCAGCCGGCCCGCGTCCTCCCACGGCACGGCGAGCATGACTTCCCGGCAATTGTTGCGCCTGACGAAGTTTGCAGCTGCGTTGATGATGTTGATGTCGGTCGACTCGCGCTTCTCGTGGTCGTCGTCCGCGCTAAGCGTGAAGCGGCTGACTTCAGAAGTTCCGAAGAAGACCAGGAGATCTCGGGGCTCCAATGCGGCGATCTCCTCGAAATCGCCGATCAGCACGATGTCCCGTCGGCCGATCATGCCGCGTGACACGGCGGCCGCCAGGACCAACTTGGTGCCCTTCCTGACCGCGAGCAACCCGACCGGCGCGACAAAATAAAACACCACAAAGGCGCCGCGCGAATAATCGACGCCGATCTTGAGCAGAAACGCAAAGAACGCGAGCAGCAAGCCTGTCGTGAACCAGCAGATCAGAATTTCGCCGATCTCGACGCGCGGTTTGGCGCTGTCGGGAAAATCGTAATAGCCGCTTCCGCTCATGCGCAGGATGTGAATGAAACTCGCCAGCAACCCGACTGCGCAATACGGCAGAAGGTTCGGCTCCGGGTTTCCGATGGAAAGCTGATAACCGATGCCCCCTGCCACGCTGGACAGCAGGATCACAAAGGCATCTGCGGTCGATAAGAGATAGGGGACGGCGTTGCTGGAGAAACGAGTCGGAGGACCGCCAGCGGATTGGTCGAGTTGGCCCACTTTGTTGCCGATATCCGCTCCAACCGACATGAGAAAATGCCCGCGCAGTATTACTGGTACCAACCGCCCGATTACCGGCCAGCGCCTTTAAATCCGGCAGACCTTCAAAGGCCTGGGTAACTCTTCGTTAATACCGGTGACCATACACTCGGCCGGAGTGCAACGCAACATTTAATCAGTTTGAATGCGCCTTTAACCGTTTAACGGAGCGAGTTGACAAATGTTGCCCATTGTCGCCTGCGGTGCCGGCATCTATGTGGGCCTTCATTTTAATATACTGGCGCTGCTTCCGCTCTCTGTACTGGGCGCCGGCGCGTATATCGTCTCGGCCTGGGCCAACGGCCAAGATTTGCTCGACAGTATAGTCGTGGTGCTGCTTCCAATACTCACCGTTCAGGTGGGGTATTTTCTAGGGCTGACCAGTCGGCCGGCATATTTCCATTTGCGATCCCGGCTCAATATTCGACACTCAGAGCGGGTATAATTTCCGGACCGCGATTTAAGAGCGGATTATCCGTACTTTCTACGGCAGGCGGACCTATTGCGCCTTGCCGGCGAAATACTGGTTGAAGGCTTCCCGAACGGCGTTCAGGCCACCCAACTGACGATCGAGTTCCTGCGTGCGCTTTTCGCCGGTCGCCATCTGCTGTTCGTATTCCTTGATCCTGGCTGCGTCCTTGGCATCGCGCGTCAGATATTCATCGTAGTCGGTGCCGGTGGCAAAGGCAGCCTGGTCGCGTGCCGCATCGACGCGCGCCCGTAAGGCATCCCTCTCCTTCTCGATTGAAGCGACCGCGGCCTCGATCGCTGCCGAAATCGAGCCGAGCCGTTCGCGGTCGGTCTGCGCATCGCGCTCTGCGGAACGAACCTTGAAAGCCCGTGCCATATCGAGTCTCCTTAGGCTTGACCGGTTTCGCTGCACTGCTTGCCGGACCGGCAGACCGCTAGACCAACGTTGGAAAAGAAAGTTGTGTGCAGCCTAGCGAACTGACGCCCAATCAACAACGTTGCTTTTTCCGGGAAAGACGAAAGGCTAGATTCCCGGATGATTCGGATTTTCCGGATTAGCGACCAGCGTACCAGCGTGTAGGATTGCCAAGCATATGCCGAGGTGACGACCGGACCGAAGCAAGATGAGATTTCGAGACACGTTGAAATTTGCTCTCGAACTGTTCGTGCCTGAAAGGCTCATGCACCCAGGCGGAAGCCTCGCGTCCGATCCGAAGCAGGAAGCCTTGCAAGACGCCGCGCCAACGGCCGCGGAACACGCACCGAACGGCAAGGCCCGCCGGATCATCGAAGAGCTGGACCATGGAAAATTTGGTGGCCCCTCGTTTGGTCCGCAAACGATCGAACTGATGTCGAAAGCCCTGGAGGATGCCGAGGCTTCGTTGCCGCAACCGGCATCGGACCAGCAGCTTCGCTTGATCGCCGCGACCATTCTGGAGGTAGCCGGCGACGGCGAGCGCGATCCGATCCGGCTGAAGACGGCGGCACTGTCCGCCCTCGAGCCGGACGTTGGCGAAGCCGATAGAACGCCGCCACCGACGACTGACAGCGAGCGCTCGCCGTAAAGGCTGGCCGGCAGACCGCTGGTCCTGCGCCTGTTTGGGGCGAGTAATTTGCCACTCAAGCGGCTGGCAAGCTATAAGCTGACCGGGCGGCTGCCTGAGCGTCTCGCCCGCTCAGCCTGGGGACAATCAAAGTGGTTCATCGTGAAGCTCCTAAATCGATCCTGGTTCACGTGCTTTTTGGACTGAGGAAACTTCTGGGCGTTGCAACTTTTGCCCTGATCGTCGTTCTGCTCGGCCCGAAGCTGTTTGTCCTGTTCGACAACCCGAAGAACGCAACGATCCCGGCGAAGCTGTTCGAGGCGCGCGAATATATTCTGAGTAAATCGGTACCGGTGCTGCATCGCTATGTGCCGACCAACATTGCCGGCAGCGATCGCTCCGACTGGATTCTGATCGGTCTCGCCATCGTCGTTACCATTTTTTCCGGCGCCGTCGCCCAGCGCTCGCAGACCGCGCAGAACCGGCGGCTGCTGCGAAAGTCGGCTCAGGCCTGGCGCCGGAAAGAGGGCGTCAAGCCGGGCTCCAGGCTCGACGCCGAACTGGAAACGACGCTGCGAATGGCGGAAAGCGGCAAGGCCGTGAACCGTCAGGAGCTGTTGCGGGTATTCGCTGAAACCAAGAAGAAGCTCGATACGTTCGGCCGCGAAGTGGCCTTCCTTGCCATCGACGTGGTCGGCTCCGCGGGGATGAAGGCCGGCGAGGATCCCGCTTCCATTCAATATGACTTCGAGGAGTATCGAAAGCTCGTCGAGCGCATCTTCCGCGCCAGAGGCGTGTTGAAAACAGCATGGACGCCCGATGGCGTGATGGCATGCTTTGCCCATGTGGAGGACGCTTGCCAGTCAGGCAAGGACGTCATCAAAAGCCTCAAGGTGTTCAACAGCGAAGTAAAGTTGTCGAAAGCCGATTTCGCCGTTCGCTGCGGCGTGAATGCGGGCCTGGTCTACTTCGACGATTCGACGCCACTCGAGACGATCTCGGACCGCGTCATCGACGTCGCCGGGCATATGCAGAAAAACGCCGAGCCGAACACCGTGCTGGTGGCGCGCAAGATCATCGAGCCGTTGCGTCAGCTCGAGGAGTTCACCCACACCTCGCAAGTCATCGACGGCTACGAGGCCAGCGTCTGGCGAGATAAGGCGGCCTGAGAGAAGTCGGAAGCCGATACTGGCGAAGCCCACAAATCATCATCGCCCCGCCTGGACGGCCCCGAGGCGGCCCGATAGCCGTGCAATAGAAGCGCCTTCGCGCCTAATCACCACGGCCGCGATTTAAATTGAAGTCCCGCCTCGTAAGGACGTTCTTTCCTGGCGCGTACATCGGCGCTGACCGAATGCGATGGATGAGAACCCAGAAATATCGATCGTAAAGTCGCGAGCAGCGCATTGCTCGACCAAGGGCTAGACGATCGACGCCAACAGCATCATTAAAAATACATTAACATGTCATATTAAAACACTAGACCGGCTGGGGGCTGGCAAACTCCGAACAAGAACTTAGGCCCAGCCTCGGGATGCAGTCATCTACCGAGCCGTAGCGGGCCATTAAGCGTTCGCCGCAGGTTCTCAACTGGAGCATACTTAAATGGTTGGCACGATCGCCAAACTGTCTTGCGCTGTTCTTCTCGTTGTATCCACCGTGCCAGCCAAAGCTGTCGAGGTGATCACGAACGGCAACTTTGAATCGGGTCTTACGGGCTGGACCGGGTTCGCCACCGCGAACGGTACAATCTCGGAAATACCGGGCTATGCGGGTGGGACACGCGACCTTCCTACGATCAAATCCTTTAACGTATCAGGATCCGGCGCATCGAACGCGTTGTTCCTGAACGCGGGAGCGAACCCTTCCAGCCCGATCCTGGAAGGTGGCGGTGTTACCCAGACCTTCACCACCACGGGCGGCACGGCGACCTTCTCTGCCGACATTGCAAACAGATGGCTAAGCGCGAGCGCCAGCATTGCAAGCATCGGCCTGTTTAGCGTCTTCCTCGACGGTCAGTTGATGGACAGCCATGATTTCGGCATCGTCACCGCAAATTCCCAGGGGTGGACGTTCCGCGACACGCTCGGCTTCACGACGACGCTGTCGGCGGGTCAGCATACGCTATCATTGCAAGTGACGCGCCGCTTCGCACCGGCTATGGGGGTTGACGCGGAATACTTCGATAACGTGTCGCTCAACGTGACGTCGGCCGTTCCGGAGCCTTCGACCTGGGCGATGTTGATCCTTGGCTTCGCTGGGGTTGGTTTTATGGCTTATCGCCGCCGCAACGGCACGCTCGCGGCCTGACCAACGCTCCGATTGGGTTGAGAAGCCGCCTTAGGGCGGCTTCTTTTTTGCCACGCTGGACGCTGCACAGCAGGCCACGCCCCGCCGCCAAGGCCACCGTCAGATAATGTGAAAATGGCGCCAGGCCGGGGTTTTACGGGGTTAAGCTCCTAAAATCGCTTAAGACTTTCAGTTGCCCGCATTGACCGCCACAATATTATATTCTAGCTTTAACCTTTAATTGTTTAATTCTGTTTCCAGCGGTGGCGGCCGTGGATACCAAACACAGTTCCGATTTGAGGCGATTGCGATACGCCCTCGAGGCCGTTTCGGCGGATTTGGACGCCATTGAACAACGGCCACACCCCTCCCTGCGCATGGCCGCGGAAAACCTCGAGGGAAGCCGGCGCGACGGGCTCGAGACATTCGTCAACCACTTTGTCTTCGCGGTAAAGAGCGGCGTCCTGCGGTAAACCACCGGCAGCCAGCCAAGCATCAATCCTTCCCACCGCCATCGCGCAAGCAGCGAAAATCCCAGGCAAGCCCATTTGTATGGCATGGCCCCGCCAGGCCATTATCGGCTTTCTGATTGCGTAGAGGCCCGACCAAAGGGGGCGGGTCCAGGCTGTTCGGTTGAGATCACCTTATGCCGGTCGATATTGTAAATACCTATCTGGAGGTTCAGCAGCTTCGCAAAGCTGTCCGCAAGGCGGAACTCGACCTCATGATTTCTCTCGCGTGTCCCCCGAGCACCAGGCGCGTGGATATCGGCGGCTCGCAGATGACCGATTCACAAATGCTTCTTTTAAAGCGAGTCAGCATCAACTGATTGAGCTTGATGCGAGATCTGCCTCCATCGCAGCCGACTAAAAATCGCTTCCGGGTTGATGGTTAAACATTATACCCGGCGTGCGACATTTACCATGCATCCAAGTCTCGCTCCGGATTTCCACGGTAATCTCCGAAAATCCATTTAAATCAATTGTCTAATTTAGGGGCGCGGGCTAAATTGCCGCCGATTTCTAATCGTGCCGTCCGGGCAGGGATGATGGGACGGGGTATTTCGGTTGGTATTTCGTGTCGTGGGGACGATGCGATTTGTTTTGAAAGCAAGGTATGCATCACCCCCGCAGAGAGCATTTCAGCCACTCGACGCCCGTCCGCACCTTTGTCTTCGTGGTTGGCACCCGTCCCGAAGTCATCAAGGTGGCGCCGATCGTCCGCCGGCTGCGCGAAGCCGAATGGGCCGTCGTTCGGGTCGTAACATCAGGCCAGCAGAGCGACCTTCTCGACAGCACCCTTGCCGAATTCGACCTCCGTCCGGACCTCTCGATCCGTCACCGGAGCAATTGTCACACGCCGGCGGCTCTCGCCAGCCTGCTCATTCGCCGCCTCGACCGGTATTTCGGGCAGGTTCGCCCCGATTGCGTTCTCGCCCAGGGCGACACGACGACTGCCTACGCGTCGTCGATCGCGGCGTTCTACCGCAAGATCGCCTTCGTGCATGTGGAAGCCGGATTGCGCACGCCAAGCCTTGACGCGCCCTTCCCCGAGGAATTCCACCGCCGCTCGATTGCCGTATCCACCTCCCTTCACTGCGCGCCCACATCGGCCGCGGCGCAGAACCTCGTGCGAGAGAACATTGCGCGGGAGAAGATCATCGTTTCCGGAAATACGGTGATCGACTCCCTGCTCGAAGTCGCAGCTTCGAAACCGGCGCTGCCCGCCGACTTTCCAAGGCTGCGGACCATCCTTCTCACGGCGCATCGGCGCGAGAATTTTGGCGAACCGCTGCGCGACGCGTTCACCGCGATCAGGGCCTTCGTCGATCTCACCCCCGACGTCGCCGTGTATTTTCCGGTTCATCCCAATCCGAACGCACGCGAAACGGCGATCGAGATCCTTTCGGGTCATCCCCGGATCAGGCTGGTCGACCCGCTCGGCTACCGCGATGTCGTCGCCGCGATACAGAATGCCTGGTGCGTGGTGACCGATAGCGGCGGCCTTCAGGAAGAGGCGCCCGCGCTTGGCAAGCCCGTTCTGGTGTTGCGCGACGTGACCGAGCGGCCCGAGGCGGTGGCATCAGGCGTTGTCGAACTGGTCGGAACTTCGCGCGATGCGGTATTCGGTGCGTTGTCCGAGTTGAACAAGAACAGCGCGAAATACACCCGCATGGCCCGGCCGGTATTTCCCTATGGAGACGGCCACGCCAGCAAGCGGATCGTCGAGGCCCTCTACCGGCAATTCGTCCTGCCGCCGCAAATGCGCTCCGCCGAAATCGTCCAGCTTCACCACGCGTCCTGAGAAATGACACAAGCCCCCGCCTTCATCTTTCAATATCTCTATGTCGTCGAGATTCTGATGCTGATCGCGGCCGTGATCATCACGATCTCCAGCTTCGACGATCTGTTCGTGGACCTGCTGTACTGGACCAGCCGGCTGATGGGCACGGCGGATGCCAAGTCCAAGGAATTGCCGAGCGTGGAGATACTCGAGCAGATCCCGGAGCGCCCGATCGCCATCATGGTGCCGTGCTGGAAGGAGCACGACGTCATTTTTTCGATGCTTTCATCGAACTCCCGTCTCGTGCGCTACGAGCACGCGCATTACTTCGTCGGCGTGTATCTGAACGATCCCCTCACCCAGGCCGAGGTGCGCAAGGCACAGGGGCTGTACAAGAACATCCACATGGTGCTGGTGCCGCATGACGGCCCGACCAGCAAGGCCGACTGCCTGAACCAGACGATCTCCGACATCTTCATGTTCGAGGCCGAGCAGAACATCCAGTTTGCGGGAATCGTGATGCACGATTCCGAGGACCTGATTCATCCGCTGGAGCTCAAGCTCTTCAACAAGCTGGTCGACGTCTACGACTTCATCCAGTTGCCGGTCTACTCGTTCTCCCGGCCGATCACCTCGCTGATCGCGGGCCTCTACATGGACGAGTTCGCCGAGATGCACACCAAGGACCTCGAGGTCCGCCAGCGCATCAGCGGCGTCATTCCCTGCGCCGGCGTCTCCGCATGTTTCAGCCGGGAGGCGATCCAGCATCTCAACGATCAGAATCAGGGCGAGGCTTTCCGCACCTCGTCGTTCACGGAAGACTACGACATCGCATTCCGCGTCTCGGAGCTCGGGTTCAATTCAGCGTTCATCGCCTACCCGGCCAGCTACGCGATCGACATCGATATCGACAGCGGCAACCCCGGCATTCTCCACCGGACCCTTCCCGTGGCCACCCGCGAATTCTTTCCGTCAGGCCTCGAGGCCGCCTATCGCCAGCGCGCGCGCTGGCTGCTCGGCATCGTGTTCCAGGGCGCGCAGGAGCACGGCTGGAAAGGCTCGCTCGGGACCAAGTATTTTCTGGCGCGGGACAGAAAGGGCGTGATCACGAGCCCTGCCGTCATGCTCGCCTATTTTGCGCTCGCCAATCTGACCATATTCGAGCTCTATCGGGCGGTCTTCGATCCCGAAAGGCAGTTTGTTTATACGCTATTGAACCAGAACTGGGCGATGTGGCTGTTCTTTGTGAACTTCCTGTTTCTGGTCTGGCGCCTGTTCAACCGAATGACGTTCACGGGCATGATCTACAATTTGCGTCACGCGCTGATGGCCGCGCCGCGACTGGTCGTTGGCAATTTCGTCAACTTCTTCGCCACGTGGCGCGCGGTGCGCATCTATCTCAGTCACCGGATATCAGGCACGGCCCTCGTCTGGGACAAGACTTCACACTCTTACCCGGTACACATGGGCGACCTTACGCTGCCACAGCCGGCCGTGGCTGCTGATAGCGCGGGAGCCGAATAGTTACGCCGCCAGCAGCGGTTTGCCTTCGCGCTGCTGCGCGACGGATGGGCTCGGGCCAAGGATGAGACGCGCGCACGAACGCGTTCCCAGGAAAGCCGCGCAGACCGCGAACGCAACGAGCTGGAGGCTGGGGTAAAAAACAACCGCGCCGAGAACCAGCCAGCCTGCGGCGATGGCAAGGAAGTCGGTCAGCCCGGAGCGTTTTCCGTTGGCGGAATCCAGACCCTGATCGAGCGCGTTGGCGATCGCATCGAAGCCATCGATCGCATCTCTGCTGGTCGGACCGGCCAGATCACGTGAAAACATCGGACACCCCCAAAGAGCCTCTCGTGGGCTCTCGGGGGCATTTGGCGGGGAGACTATTGCCCGCCGCTCAAACCGACCGTTACAGTTTTATCCATATGGCTTTTTCGCGTGCGAAGGCATTGCGCCTCCCAAGGCATGAACAATTCCAGCCCAACGCATTCGTTAGGATTTTAATAATTGCGCCCGACGAAGAGAGCCCGGATGAGGCCCGCAGCGGCGAGAAAGAGCCCCACAAATGGGCCTCACAGGCGAGCATTTGACCGTTATCCGGGGAAGAATGGCGGAATTGCCGTTAGCATTGATATCTTCCCCCTTTAATTAGCCTTGCGTTATTTAATTTCCGTATTTAAAAGGTTGGGCAGGATATTAATGATTCATTTGGAATCCCGATAATGCGAAAGTTTCTTGCCCCGCTCTGCGCGCTCGCTGCCCTCGTCATCTGGAGCGATCATGCCCGCGCCGTCGTCGTCACCGCTTCCAGCGGCCCGTTCAGCGCCGGCAATATCAATTCCAACAACGACATCACGTTCGACGGCGTTGCCACGCCGAACACGTTTTCCGGCACCAGCATCCACTGGGGCGCTGTGCCGGGCTCGCTCGGCGGCATCGCCTTCTCGGGTACCGCCATCATCGCCAAGAATGCGGCGGGAACGGCGGCGGGCATTTCGGCGACGCCGGCGGGAGACACCACCAACTACATGTCCATTCTGGGCGGCAAGTCCGAGACGCTGACCTTCTCGGGCACCCAGAACAAGTTCGGCCTGTATTGGGGATCGATCGATTCCTACAACAGCATCGCGTTCTATCTGGGTGGCAGCGCTTCCCCGTTCCTGACGCTGTTCGGGAACAACCTCAACGCGGTGCCTGCGCTTGGATTTAACGGCGACCAGTCGGGTGCCCTGACGAACGCGTATGTCACGTTCACCGGCCTGAACTTCGACAAGATCGTTCTGGCATCGTCGAGCAATTCATTCGAATTCGACAACATCTCCTACGGCAGTGTCAGCCCCGTGCCGGAGCCGTCGACCTGGGCGATGATGCTGCTCGGCTTCGCCGGCATTGGCTTCGCATATCGTCGCCACCGATCCAGGCTCGCCGTCACGGCAGCCTGAGTTCTGGCTGCCTGGACTTGCGTTGATCTTGGCAGCCATGGTCAGCGGACCAATTGCCGGTAGATCGCCGGAAGCGCCGCCGGCAAGCAACTGATATTGCCGACGATGGCGTAGCCGCCGCGCCCGAACAAAGCGGGGAAATAGGATTGGGCGGCGGCGTCGACGGTGACACCGAACACCGCAACGCCTAGCCGCCGGGCCTCGCGCACCGCCTTGCGGGTATCTTCCACCGCAAAGCGGCCTTCATAGTGATCGACATCGTTGGGCTTGCCGTCCGTCAGCACCAGCAGCAGCTTCTTGCGCTGCGGCTGGCCGGCAAGCTCGGCGGCGGCATGGCGGATGGCCGGGCCGATGCGCGTGTAGTAGCCCGGCTTGAGCGCACCGATCCGTCGCTCGACGGCGGCTCCCATCGGCTCCTCGAACGACTTGACGGCCTCGATGCGTATCCAGGATCGCCGCCGCGATGTGAAGGTCAGGATGCTGTGATGGTCCCCGCAGGCGGAAAGCCCATGCGCCAGGACCAGCAGCGCTTCCTTCTCCACGTCGAGAACACGATGGCCATCGACCCACGCATCCGTGGAAAGCGAGACATCGACCAACAGCGTTGCCGCGAGGTCGTGCCGCTGCGGGCGCATCGCCAGATGGACCCGATCGAGCGATCCGCTGCCTGCCCGCAGATCGCAGCGAGCGCGGACCAATGCATCGATATCCAGATCGAACCCGTCTGCCTGGCCGCGCATCACGTCGTGCTGCGGCCTCAGTGCCTCGAAGCGCCGCCGCACATGACGGACGTGCCGCAGAATGTTTGCATCCGGAGTCCAGCTTTCGCCAATCTCCGGCGCCTGCCCCGTCAATACCCGGCAATGGTCCGGCAGATAAGTACCGGCGCGATAGTCCCATTCCGGATAAAGACGACCGCTGTCGAGGCGCGTGGCGTCGATGGTTTGCGGCGGCAGATCCAGGTCGAATTTCAGCCTTGTGGCGGGCTTGCCGCTGCGGCGGCCGATCGCAAGCTCATCGAGATCATCGGCCGCCTTGCGAGCATCCTCGTCCTCGCCATCGTCCGAAGGGCGGTCGACATTCACCATCTCCGCCATCGCGAGTATCTTCTCGAAGCGGTTCAGGATGAACGGATCGCGCTTTCCGCCGTCGTCGGCCTCGCGGACAGCCCTGCGCTTGCGCGGGTCGGGCAAGTCCGTCTCATCGCCTGGCACCGGCGCATCGTCATCCCTGACCTCTGCAGGAACGGTCGCGCGTATCCAGCAATCGCCCCACAGCGGGCAAGGCAGCATGGGTCGATATCCCTGCGGCGCTTTTGCCGACAGATCGCTGGCGCCGATCACGACTGGCCACAGCCGTCCTTGCGGCGGCGCATCGACGCCGAGCAGCGCCAGCACGATACGCTCTACTTCCTGCTCTGCCCGAGGCAGGGATCTGCGCGGGCGCGCTTGCGCCGTTGCCGCTGCCAGACGCGCGTATGAAAGGACCAGGCCAGGAAACAGCACCTTTACTTTTTCGACCGTCTCGCGGGCGCGCCGCAAGGTCAGGAGATCGCGCCGTAGCGGATCGGTTTCGTCGATCGTCATCACCGGCGCGGTGGCAAACCACGCCGCCAGCCAGCGATAGAGCAAGGCGTTGAGCTCGCGGTCCGGAAACAGGGCGATGCTCTCAGGCAGAAAGACGGTCGCCCGATCGCGGCCAGGATGCTCAAGGTTCTCGTCGCCAAGGCCGATGCGCTGCCGCCAGCCGAGCCGATGGCCGGATTTTCGCGACCTGGCGCCGGCGATCTGTACGCCCGCCTCCCCGCCCAGCGCGCGGAACATGACGGCAATCTGTCCCTGCACTTCCGCAAGCGTTGCGGCTTCCCCGGCATAAACGGGATAGCTCGCCGTAGCGCCCACCAGCCGATGCCAGGCGCGGCCAACCGTTTCCTCCAATTCGAGGAAGTCGAGCATGGCTTATCCGATCACCGCGCGGGCCACGTCGAGGAGCGCGGCCTTGACATCGGCATCATCCGTGAGCGGCTCGATCATGCCGGCGAGCACGGCATCGACAGTCGGCATTCCCGCTGCAATCAGCGTCGCACAATAGACGATCAGGCGCGTCGATACGCCCTCTTCGAGGTCCTGTCCCTTGAGCGCTCGCAGCCGACCCGCCAGCGCCACCAGCGGACGCACTTTCTCCGGCGCAAGTCCGCTCTCGGCAGCGACCACCTCGATCTCCTGCTCAGCCGGAAGAAAGTCGAATTCGATCGCAACGAAGCGCTGACGCGTGGACGGTTTCAAAGCCTTCAGCAGACTTTGATAGCCGGGGTTGTAGGACACGACCAGCATGAAGCCCGGCGGCGCGACCAGTTCCTCGCCCGTGCGCTCGAGCGGCAGGATGCGACGATCGTCCGTCAACGGATGCAGCACCACGGTGACGTCCTTGCGCGCTTCCACGACCTCATCGAGATAACAGATGCCGCCTTCCCGCACGGCGCGGGTCAGCGGACCGTCGGTCCACACCGTGTCTCCGCCCTTGAGCAGATAGCGTCCGGTGAGATCGGCCGCGGTCAGATCGTCGTGACAGGCGACGGTGTGCAGCGGCAAGGAGAGTCGCGCCGCCATATGGGCGACGAACCGGGTCTTGCCGCAGCCGGTCGGCCCTTTCAGCAGAACCGGCAGACGACGCCGCCAGGCGTGCTCGAACAGGGTGCACTCGTTGCCGCTTGGAACGTAGGCCGGAAGCTTGGGTGTCGCTCCGACGGCGTGAAGTACGGCCTTCATATCAAATCTCCAGCATTAGAGCGGCGGCCGGCCGCGTCGATGACCGGCCGCCTGAAGCCTATTCGGCGGGTTGGAGTGCGCCGGGCGCGACCGCCGGGCGTTCGCGGCCCGGCACCAGAACCGCCCACACGAACATCAGGGCCGAGATCAGAACGAACACGCCGGAGCCGAGTCTGACCCAGTAGAACACCGCAAGCTGGTCCTGCACCTCCATGAAGCCCTGACCGAGCACGCGCTGCAGATGAACCTGGATCACGCCGGCGAAGGTCAGCGCGAACGTCATCGTCATCATGGCGGTGCACATGATCCAGAAGCTCGCCATGCTGAGCCACTGATTGTACGGCGCACGCTGGCGCAGTTGCGGGATCGCGTAGGCCATGACGGCAAGGTTCAGCATCACGTAGGCGCCGAAGAACGCAAGGTGGCCATGCGCCGCCGTCACCT
>Ga0081455_10001077_pt1 | contig 34350 bp, 29 predicted proteins | sample TabmetS3T2R1_FD_70207 | JGI IMG/M metagenome (GOLD analysis project Ga0081455, IMG submission 70207) | Tabebuia heterophylla rhizosphere microbial communities from the University of Puerto Rico - S3T2R1 | ecosystem: Host-associated > Plants > Roots > Rhizosphere ...
CCGGACGCTCGAACTCGGCCGCCACCTCACGGATGATGTGAATCGCCTCGGCCTCCAGCGCCTGGAGGTGCGTCAACTCGTAGTAGGGCTGCGGCGGGGCGCTCATAGACATGACCGAGTCAGGGACGAACTCGGCTGCCAACGTGAACAACGGGTGAATGGGTCTGGACGAGGGGGTTACAGAGCGCGAATCTGATGCGGCGGACGGATGGGCAGTGATCTCGCGGCGGGTGGTGACGTTGCGTGTGCGGGTGTTTCATCAGGACGAGTTGTTTGCCGACGCACTCGGTGCCGTACTTGAGGCGGAGCACTTCGAGGTAACGAGCGCCGAGTCGCTCGCCGACATCGTTGCGATGGCGTCGACGTGTGACGCCGTGCTCATCGACATGCGCGCAGACGGTGCCCTGGTCGCGATGCGGGCGCTGTCGACGCGGTCGCCTCGGGTGAGGGTGCTCGGGTGCATCGAGGGGAACGATCCCCGGCAGGTCACAGCCGTGAAAAAGGCGGGTGCGGCAGGATGGATCTCCACGGGAGATGGGTTCGACCGGCTGGTGCACCTGCTGCGGCAGCCCAGTGGCAGGGTCGCCGGTAAGACCCCCATGGACCGGGGGCGGACGGCGCGCGCTGCGACCTCGGCACGGGATCTGCACGGCCTGACGGCCCGAGAAGCCGAGGTACTGGGCGGCCTCGCCCGTGGAGCGAGCACGAGCACCCTGGCCAGTGAGCTGCGGGTGAGTCATGCCACCGCCCGCACGCATGTACACAGCGTGCTGGCGAAGCTCGGCGTGCATACTCGCTTGGAAGCGGTCGCCTACGCCATCGAGCACCAACTTATAGATGTCGACGACCTGATAGACGAAATAGACCGCCCAAGCCAAGCAACAAAAATCACACAGAACTGAAGCCGACACGTTATCGACACTGTGCTATGTCGCGACGCGTCGCATAGTCGCGCGATGTGCCATACTGGCGGCCTCTAGCGTGGAATGAACGTTGAGCTTGCTCAGCAAGTTCTGCGCGTGGGTTCTAACGGTATTCACCGATATGCCCAAGTCGTCGGCTATGGCGGCGCGATCGTGTCCTGCCGCCATTCGATCGAGAATCTCGCGCTCCCGCACCGTGAGCCGAGCGAGCTTCTCGTCGAACACGTTGGGCGGTCGTGACAGGCGCATCTCGGTCACAACCCCCGCCTGGAGACGGGTGGGAATCCAGCATTGGCCCAGCACGAGCGCTTTGACGGCACTCACCAGGTCGGCCATCGGGCCGTGCTTGCTCGTCACACCGCTGGCTCCGGCACGGATGGCCCGGACCATCGCCGCGCGGTCGTCCGAACCAAGGATTGCTGCGACCGCAACGGGTGGGACGCGGGCCGACCAGCGCGCCGTCAGCTCCAGGCTCGACACGTCCCTCAGCTCCATGTCGAGCACCACCACACGGGGATCCAACACCTCAATCGCAGTGCTCGCGGCGGCTCCGGTCGATGCGATGCCGGCGACGCGGACCTCGGGCTCGCCATTGATGCGCCTGGCCACGGCATCGGCGTAGAGCCGATGGTGATGGACTACCAAGACCCCCACTGGCCGCACCTGTGCAGGATGCGCCTTGGGAATCCGCCGTTCAAGCGAAACCGTGCGATCGCATCTACGTCAAATGTACGAGGCCACGGATCGCCCTGACCGCCCCTCCTGACCCCCGAATACGACCGTTCCCCTGCGGCTCGTTCGAATAGCGTAGGACAGCTCCGGCGTCTGCCAGATCAGGGTGCCGTGCCGGCTTGGCACGCTGGCGCGGGGCAACTCGCAAGGACGGCGAGGCAGAAGGGTCGGGGCCGTGAGCGCTCAACCCGTTGCCATTGACGGACAACCGGTGGCGATCGCCAGCTCGGAAAGCACGGTCCCGCGAGGCGCGCTGCCGGCGCTGTTGAGCTTCCTCGGCGATCTGGCGGACACACAAGTGCGTCACTGCGCCTGGAAGAGCAACGACCACCTGCTCGCGGCCCTCGCGGGTGAGACGGACCTCGATCTACTCGTCGATCAGGGCGACCGGAGAAGGTTTGACGCCGCAGTGTCACGCCACGACCTGCGACGGCTCCTTTCGCCGCCCGCCGACGCCCATCCCGCCATGGACCACTACCTGGGGCTCGACCGGGGATCCGGGCGACTCTTCCACCTGCATGTCCACTTCCAGCTCGTCCTGGGCGAGCGGTACATCAAGAACCATCGCCTGCCGCTCGAGCGCGAGCTCCTCGACCACACCCGCCCCCTCCACGGGGTGCCGGTGCCCGCGGCGGACCTCGAGCTCGCCGTCCTCGCGGTCCGCGCCCTCCTCAAGTACCGAGTACGTGACGTAGTCAAGGATGTCCTGCAGATCCGCTCGCCGGGCATTCCCTCCGAGACGCTGGCCGAGCTCCAGTGGCTGCGTGGCGACCGCGACCTCCCGGCCATCCGCGCCGGCCTCGATCCGGTCGGCACCGTCGTGCCCGCCGCCATCGTCGGTTCGTTCCTCGAGGTCGTCAGGAAGGAGCCCCGCGCCGGCGTCCGCCTCTGGCTGCTGAGGACCCGGCTGCGACGGGCCCTCCGAGACCATCGGCGACACAACCGTGTGCGGGCCGGCGCGGCCTACGCCCACGCACTCTGGCGCCGTCGCGGGCCACTCGGGCGGCGGGACAGCCGCGGGATGACACAGCCGTCCGGCGGGACGACCGTCGCGCTCGTTGGCGCCGATGGCTCGGGCAAGAGCACGGTCGCCACCGACGTGGCGCGTTGGCTGGGTTGGAAGCTGGAGACGCGGGTGCATTACCTGGGCAGCAAGGCGCCTTCACCCCTGACCGACTGGTTCTACCTCGGGTTCCGAGCGCTGCGGCGCAGCCACCGGACTGCCAGCGGTCGAGTGGGGGAACACTCGCCGGCGGTCCGGTCGCTCGCGGCGCTGCGCGACCTGGCGTTGGCCCTTCATCACGTCTCCGTGGGGTGGGACCGGCGGCGCCATCACGCGAGCGGCCGACGCGACGCGGACGCCGGCAGAATCGTCGTCTTCGATAGGTACCCCCTGGCCGGCCTGAGCGACCGGCCCGAGCATCGCCTTCTGGACGGGCCACAGGTCGCCGACCTGGTCCGCCCGCGCTCGAGAGGACTCACAGGGACGCTGGCCGTGTTCGAGGACCGGATCTACCACCGCTTCGGGCTACCCGACCATCTGGTGCTCCTCGACGTCGACCCCTTCGTCGCGGTCCGCAGGAAGCCCGACCACCGCAGCGACGTCATACGCACCAAGGCCGGCGCCGCCGCGCAGCTCGCCGGGCTCGCCGAGGCGGCCGGTGTGCACGTGACGCGCATTGACGCCAACCAGACCCTCGAACGGGTGCTCCTCGACGTGAAGATCGGGCTCTGGGATGCACTCTGACAAGCACATCCGCCCCTCCGGCGAGCCAAAGCGGTCGTAGCCATGATCGTCGAGTTCGTCGGCACGCCGGGGGCGGGGAAGACGACACTGGCGACGGCGCTCCTGGCGTTGCTCGAGGAGCGCCGGGTCGCAGGTGCGAACGTGGTGGGCGCCGCCCGGGACCACGTCCGGCGGACCCGGCCGGGGGCGCTGCTGGCACGAGCCGCGCCCTCGCCCGTCAGGGATCTGATCCTCTGGCAGGCGTTCTACGTGCTCGGTGTGGCGCACGCCGTCGGCTTTGCGTTCGAGCACCCGGCGCTGGTCGGCCATGCCATCCGTTCACAGCTTCGGCGAGGCCTCCCGCTCCGCACCCGGATCCATGTCCTCTACTGGTTCGTCAACCTGTGCGGTCGGTACCGGTTCCTGAAGGCGACATCGTCAGAACGGGAGGTGCTGGTCCTAGACGACGGGTTCATGCAGCGCGCCGTCCATCTGTTCGCGTCGTCGTTCGACCAGCCCGACACGACGCGGATCCGGGCATACGTCGACCTGATCCCCGGCCCCGATCTCCTGGTGGTGGCGCTGGCGGAGTGGCGTGAGTGCGAGCGGCGCGTGCGCGAGCGGGGCATCTGGCGGCATGCGCGTCACCTGAGCGGCGCGCAGCTGTCCCTCTACTTCGAGCACGCGGAGCAGGTGGTGGAGGTGGCGACGCATCGGGCACACGAGCGGGGGTGGAACCTGACCGAGGTCATCATGGATCAGCCCGGCCCGGACGGGCTGCACGCGCCGCTCGCTCGGGTGGCAGCATCGGTCGCCGGGCCGGATGCCGGTGGTGGGTCGGGCGGCGACGGCGGATGAGTTGCATGACGGCAACCCGCGTGGCGCACGTCCCCCGTCCGTCGCGGGCGGCGGCGGCGCTCGCCGCCCGCTTCGGTCCTCCGGCGGTCGACCCACGGGTGACCGGCGTCGTCCTCGGGCGCTTCGGCCTCGGGCCGCGTGCCCGCTACCGCAACCTTCGCCTTGCCCGACGGAGCCTCAACCTGGTCGTGGAGACCAGCTGCGGCACCAAGGTCGTCAAGGCCTACCGGCCGCATTGGTCGCACGGGTCGGTCCGATGCGGGCACTCGATCCTCGTGCAACTCGAAGAAATCGGGTTCCCCGCGGTCCGCCTGGTCCGATCGGCCGACGGCGCCACGTGGACGAACGTCGGTCAGCAGATCTTCGCCGTGTTCGACTTCGTGCCGGGAACGAACTACTCGATCGCGTTCCTGCGGCGCCGTGACCGCCTGTGGCTCACCGAGGTCGCAGGCCGCACGCTGGCCGGCTTGCATCGCTCCCTCGACGGCTTCGTACCCTCCGGCGCACACCACATGGGCTTCGCCGCACCTGCGGGCCCGCGCCGCCGGAACGTCGCCTGGCACGCGGCCAGGCTCGAAGAGCTGGTGCGGCAATCCGTCGACCACCCGTCGCCGACCGTCGCACCACACGTGGCGCCGTTGATCGCTCGGTCGTCGCGCGTCCTCGACGAGATCGACCGTCTCGAACACCTCCTCGAGAATGCAGCCCTTCCCCGCCTGGTCGTTCACGGGGACTACGGCCTCCACAACCTTGTGTTCCCACGGGTCGACCTGGCCGTGCCGGTAGATTTCGAGCTCTCGCGCTTCGACTGGCGCCTGTTCGACCTCGTCTCCGTGCTCGGCAAGCACCGCTACCGGGGCGGCCACTACGACGTCGACTCGATGGTTGCGTTCCTCGGCGCGTACTCGAGGGGGTTCGCCTTGACACCGGACGAGAGGCGCCTCCTGCCCGAGGTGTGGAGGCTGTACAAGCTGCAGGCCGCGGTTCAGTACTGGAATTCGTACTTCGAGACCGGCGGCCCGGTCCGCAAGCTGACGTCGGCGCTCGATTCGATCGCCCAGGCCGACCTGGTGGCCGAGCAGCCGGCCATACTCCACCGTCTCGTGCAGGGGGCCGACGGATGACCAGGCGGCCCGCAGCGACGGTGCTCCAGCTCACGGCCGACCTCGGGATCGGGGGGGCCCAGGAGGCCGCCCTCACGCTGGCCAAGTACCTGCCACGGTCGGGATGCCGGACGGTGGTCGCCACATTCGCCGACGGTCCGCTGCGTGCCGAGATCGAATCGCTCGGCGTCGCCGTCGAGGTGTTGCCGGGGCGCCGCCACGGCATCGTCGCGCTGCCGCGGTTCGTTGCCGAGATGGTCCGCCTCCGGCGAGCGCTGATTCGGCTGGTGAGCCTCCACCGCGTCGACGTCGTGCTCACCAAGGGACTCGGCACACTCGACTTCCTGGTCATGACCCTCCGGGTGCCGCTGGGGTCGAGTGTGCCGAGACCGCAGGTCTGGTGGACCATCGAGAACTCGGAGTTCCTGGTCCGGCGAGAGCACCTCGTCCGCCATGCCTGGTTGTTGCGGCCGAAGCAGCTCTCGCACCGACTCCTCTACCGCGTCGGGGCCAGGCTGGTGAGCGGTGTCATCGCCGTCTCCGACGAGACGGCACGGTCGTTTTGCGAGACGGTGGGTCATGTGGCCGGCCGGGTCACGGTGATCTGCAACGCCGTCGACACCGAGCGCTACCCGGCTTCGATCGATCGGGGGGCGCTGCGCCGCCAGCTCGGCTTCGGGCCGCACGACCACGTCATGACGATGGTGGGGACGTTCAAGCGCCAGAAGGGCCACGTCTATCTCCTGGACGCGGCCGCTTCGGTCGCCGGCCAGCTCGCCGACCTGCACATCGTCCTCGTAGGAGACGGCGAGCTGGCCGAGGCCATCGCGGCCCGCGTGGCCGCGCTCGGCCTGGATCGTCGGGTCCACCTGCTCGGAACCCGGCGGGACGTGCCGGAGCTGCTCGCCGCCAGCGATTCGTTCGTCTTGCCCTCCCTGTGGGAGGGATTGCCGGTGGCGCTCGTCGAGGCGATGGCGAGCCGGATGCCCGTCATCGCGAGTGCGGTCAGCGGCACGAGCCAGGTGATGGTCGCCGGCGTCACTGGATGGGTCGTGCCGCCGGGCGACCCCGCCGCGCTGGCCCACGCGATGGTGGAACTGGTCTCGGACCCATCGCGGGCCGCCACCATGGCCGACGCCGCCGCCGACCGCAGCGCTGCATTCAGCGCCGGAGCCCAGGCCAAGCAACTCGTCGCGTTGTTCCGGCGAGAGGGACCGGCGCGATCCGCGCCACGGCCGCGGATGCGGGTCGGTCGGAGGGCGGCATGACCGGCCCCATCTATATCGGGGGCGCCACCCGTTCGGGCAAGACCTTGATGCGCTGGCTCCTGGCGTCGCACCCCCGGATCGCAGTCAGCCGCCGGGCGGACATGTGGCCACGCTTCTATGCCCGCTACGGCGACCTCGCTCAGCCCGGAAACTTCGACCAGTGCCTCGCGGCCTTGCTCGCCCGTTCCCAGGTCGCAGCGCTGGTGACGGATCCCCAACGGATCCGGACCGACTTCGCGCGTGGCTCGCCAACCTACGGCCGGCTCTTCGCTCTGATCCAGGACCAGTTCGCAGCACGGTGCGGCAAGTCGAGGTGGGGCGACCAGTCGGGCCTGATCGAGCGCTTCACAGAACCTGTCATCGGGGCGTACCGCGACGCCAGGATCCTGCACGTGATCCGTGACCCGCGGGACCGTCACGAGGCGGTCGCTGCCCGTGCCGACCCTCTCCGCCCGGGGGCCGCTGGGCGGTCGGCCGCCTCGTGGCTCCGTTCCGCGCGGTTTGCACGCCGGAACGCCGCCCGCTGGCCCGACAACTACCGCGTCGTGCGGTACGAGACGCTGGTCAGCCGTCCGGAGCAGACGATGCGGGAGGTGTGCGCATTCCTCGCGGAGGACTTCGAGCCAGAGATGCTGCGGGTCGAAGCGACGCGGCGCTACGACCACGAGCCCACCAGCGACGGCGGGTCTCCCGTCTCGACCGCCTACGTCGGCCGCTTTCGGGGCCGGATCAGTCCAACCGACCTGGCCTTCATCCAGAGCGTCGCCCGCCGGCCGATGGACGATTTCGGTTACGCGCGCGAACCGGTGCTGCGCGGCCTGCGCGAACGCGCGGGCCTCGCCCTCCACTGGCCAGGCGCACTCGCCGACCTCGAAGTCGAGCGACTGCGCGCCGTCGTGAACCGACCGGGGGTCGAGCGGTGAACGCCTGGCATCTGGTGTCCGATTCCGAGGCCTTCCGCTGGTTCGCCAAGCGCGGGCCGGGTCGCGTCGTGCTCCGAAGCCGGGCGTTTGGCCGGATCGACACCCGGCGACGCCACGCCCTCGCGTCGTCCGCCGTCCGGCGCGACCCCGATCGATTCGCGCATGTGCGCACCTTCTGTGTTTTCGTCGGGCACAACAAGAGTGGGACGAGCCTCCTCGGTGGGCTGCTCGACGCACATCACGCGATCGTCCTCGCCGACGAGCTCGACGTTCTGCGCTACGTCGAGGCCGGCTTCGCGCGGGAGCACATCTTCCACCTGGTGGCGCGGGGCTCGCGCAGCGAGGCACGGAAGGGGCGGGTCACCGCCCGGCGTCTGCAGCCCTACTCGTATCGTGTACCAGGCCAATGGCAGGGCGACGCCCGAGTCCCGATCGTGGTCGGTGACAGCACCTCGGGCGCCTCGACCCGGCGGCTGGGTGCCCGGCCCGAGCTGACGAGACGGATCCGCGCGCTGATGCCCGGCGTCGACCTGCGGCTCATCCAGGTGATCCGCAACCCCTTCGACCCGATCAGCCTGATGATGGTGCGTGGCGGCCGCTCGTTCGCCAACGCCATCGACCACTACTTCGCGGCCTGCGAGGCGCTCGCCCGCATCCGGCGCGCCGAGGGCGCCGCGCTCCTGCCGATCCGGTACGAGGCGTTCGTGGGAGACCCCGTCGCGGGACTGTCGGCGGCGTGCGCCTTCCTCGGGGTCGACGCCGACGATGACTACGTCGACGCGTGCGCCTCCATCATCCGAACGCAGCCGGACCGCGGTCGCGAGCTGGTGCCGTGGACACGATCGTGGATCGACGACGTGGAACGCCGGCTCGCTCGCTTCGACTTTCTCGAGGGTTACGCGTATGGGAGCTGATCGAGCGGCCGAGGCGACCCGAACGGCTGACGACGCGCCCGGCGTCGCTCTCGGGGCGTCCAGCCGTGGCGCAAACGATGCGGAGTTCGCCCCGCTGTTCATCGCGGGACCCGATCGCAGCGGGACAACCTTGATGTACGCGTTGCTGGCATCACACCCCGACGTGTCGATGGTCCGCCGCACCAACATGTGGCGGTACTTCCACGGCCGGTATGGCGATCTCGCGCGACCCTCCAACCTGGAACGCTGCCTGGACGCCATGGTCGGCTACCGCCGGATGCGGCACCTGCAACCTGACCGCGAGCGGATCCGCCGGGAGTTCCTGGAGGGGCCCGCTACCTACGGACGGTTGTTCGCGTTGTTTCACCGGCACAACGCGGAGCGTGTCGGTGCCACACGCTGGGGAGACAAGTCACTGCACACCGAGCACAGCGCGGACAGGGTGTTCGCGGAATTCCCCAACGCCCGGATCATCCACATGGTCCGCGATCCTCGGGACCGCTACGCCTCCGTGCGCGCTCGCAATGGGCAGGAGCTGTCTCGCGTCGGCGCCGCCGCCGGCCGCTGGCTCGCGTCGGCACGCGCCGGTCGCCGCAACCAGACCCGCTACCCCGGCCGCTACCTGATCGTGCGCTACGAGGACCTCGCGCAGGCTCCCGATCCGACGATGCGGCAGGTGTGCGCAGCCGTCGGGCTGGAGTACACGCCGAGCCTCCTGGCCATGTCAGCTGCGCCGGACCATCGAGACCGGGGAGGCAACAGCTCCTTCGGCGACCTCGCACCCGGCACGATCTCGACGGGGGCCATCGGCCGGTTTCACTGGGCGGTGGCCCCGACGGATGTCGCGTTCATCCAACTAGTCGCAGGACGCCAGATGGCTGCGCTCGGATACCAACCCGCCCGGGTCGAGCTCACCCGAACCGGCTGGCTGTGGTTCTGGCTCGCAGAGATGCCGGTCGACTTGGCCCGGATGGTCGCGTGGATGGTGCTGGCACTAGTGCGACGCCGTCATGGTGTGCCGGTCCCCCCGGCAAAGAGGAGAAGGGCAACACCATGACGGACGGCTCGATGGCTTTCCCGGGCACGACGATCCACCCGACGGCCACTGTGGAACCGGGCGCGGAGATCGGGGGCGGCACTCGCGTCTGGCACCACAGCCACATCCGGGCCGGCGCGACGGTCGGTGCTGGCTGCACCATCGGGTTCTCGGTATACGTCGACGCGGGCGCGGTGATCGGCGATCGGTGCAAGGTGCAGAACCACGTCTCGGTCTACCGCGGCGTCGTTCTCGAGGACGACGTGTTCGTGGGGCCTGCGGCGTGCTTCACCAATGATCGCTACCCACGAGCCGGGCCGACCGAGTGGGCCGTCGTGCCCACTCGGGTGCGGCGGGGCGCCAGCATCGGAGCGCACGCCACCATCGTCTGCGGCGTCGAGCTCGGCGCCAGGTCGATGGTTGCCGCGGGCGCAGTGGTGACCCACGACGTCCCTCCCCAGGGACTGGTCACGGGGAGCCCAGCCCGCCTAAGGGCCTGGGTGTGTGCGTGCGGCCATCCGCTCCCCGGTGGCCGGGATGATCCGCCCCAGCACTGCGGCCAGTGCGGCTGTTCAGCGTTCGCCGAGGTCGGTCCATGATCTCGATCAGCGATCCCCTCATCGGCGAGCAAGAGGAGAAGCTCGTGCTCGAGGTGCTGAGGTCGGGTCGACTGGTCAAGGGGCCAATGAACGAGCAGTTCGAGGAGGCCGTCGGGCGCGTCGCCGACACCCGGCACGCGCTGGCGGTGAGCAACGGAACCAGCGCGCTCATGGCGGCGGTGACGAGCCATGGCCTCGGGCCTGGCGACGAGGTGATCACGTCACCGTTCACGTTCGTTGCCACGCTCAACGCCGTGCTTCATGCGGGGGCGTCCGTCCGCTTCGTCGATGTCGGCGACGACTTCAACATCGATCCGGCGTTGCTCGAGGCCGCCCTCGGGCCCAGGACTCGGGCGGTCCTGCCCGTCCACCTGTACGGCTGCCCAGCCGCCATGGAACAGGTCGAGGCGGCGGTCGCCGGCCGAGACATCGTGGTCATCGAGGACGCCGCCCAAGCGCTCGGCGCCCGGGTCGGCCAGCGCCCGGCAGGCTCGTTCGGCACCGGGTGCTTCTCGTTCTACGCCACCAAGAACGTGACCACCGGTGAGGGTGGTGCCGTGACCACCGACGACGACGAGATCGCCGAGACCGTCCGATTGCTGCGCGACCAGGGCCAGCGGGCCTGGTACGGCTACGGGCGCCCGGGATTCAACCTGCGGATGACCGAGCTCCAGGCCGCCCTCGGCGTCGCGCAGCTGGCACGCCTGGCTGACATCGTCGAGGCCCGCCGGCGCAATGCCGGCCTGTTGAACGAGGGGCTTCGAGGCATCGAAGGCCTGTTGCTACCGGTGGAGCCGCCGGATCGCTGGCACGTCTACCACCAGTACACGGTGCGCGTGACCCCTGACGCCCGGCTGACCCGCGACGAGCTGCGCTCGCTACTGGAGGCCAACGAGATCGGCTGTGGCCTCTACTACCCGCGGCCGGTGTTCGACTACGACTGCTTCCGCCACGATCCCCGCGTCATCGCGGGGGCGGCGCCGATCGCCACCCGACTCGCGTCCGAGGTCCTGTCGCTGCCGGTGCATCCGAAGCTCAGCGGCAGCGACCTGGACCGGGTGATCGACACGGTGCGTCTCGCGCTGGCGTGAGTCCGCCGCCAGCATCATGAGTAGCCCACCAGCCGGCAGTTGATGCCCTTCCAGAGGCAACGCTGCACCAACGCCTCCAGCTCGCGCTGCTGCCACGTGTTCCAGAAGTCGGCATGCGGGATCGTCTGCCCGTCCGCCAAGCGGTACCCGGCGCCGCCCCGGGCCGGAAACACGACCCGGTAGTCGAGTTGGGGGATCTCGACCGGGTGGGAGCGCGGGCACGCGACCGGGTGCGTTCCGTCCGGCCGGCCCTCTTCACCCAGGCCGTAGGCCACGTGGCTGCGGTGGTCGGGCGCGTCGATGCCCGCACCGTCCCAGCACGACGGGAAGAAGACGTGGAGCTTGACGCTGCCGCCCGGCCCGCAGTCGGGAACGTAGGCCCTGCGCGTCTCCTTGGCGGCGTCCTTCTCGCCGTCGCAGGTCCAGTAGGCGTTGGGAAAGGCGTCCCCACCGCCCGCGATCATGCGGAAGTCACGGGGAAAGGGCGTGGTGGCGACGCGTCCGGCGGGCCGGTTGCGGTAGTAGATGACCGCACGATCCGGCCGAGCGATGGTCCCGTCGGGAGCGACCAACGCCGGCGACCAGTAGCCGGCGGTGTCACCGGGGGCAGTGCAACTCGTGCCTCCGGTCAACATCGACACGTAGGTCGACTCGGGCGCCAGCGACGTGTTGCCGAACAGCTGGTGGAGGTGATGCGACGGCTGGCCGGGAGCCACGATCGGGTCGATGCGAGCCTGGCGGACCAGGGAGCACTCGACGCGAAACGATCCCGGCCGCTCGGCCGCGGGAGGACGGGCCCCCGTTGCAATGTCGTGTGGTGACCGCCCCCGCGACGCACCCCCGTGGACCAGGGACGCGGCCATGAGCGCCCCGGCCATCACCCCGATCGCGGCGCCCCAGGTGAGGCGCGCAGGTCGAAGCCCGAGCGGCACATCGCGCGCCTAGCACGGAACCCACTCGCACGGCCGCCCTCCGAGGGGTGACGCAGACTACGACGATCGGACGATGAAGCCCCCACGGTCCATCGTTACGTTCGCTGGTGCCTGGACGTGACAGGTCACCCGTTTCGCGGCGCGGAGCGGACCAGGAGGTGTTGGCGGTGCGACGTCCCCAGCGCGTGGCGGTCGGGGTGGTGGGGGCGCTGTGCCTGATCCTGGCGCAGTTCGCCCTTGGCCAGGCGACGCCGACCGGCGCAGCCTCCCGTCAACCGGCCCCTCGGGAGCCTCTGCCCGTGCCCGAGCTGCGGTCGATCCCGGCGCAGGACTTCGGCGCGCCGAGACCGACCGGTCTGGCGGCGCGTGAGGACGGATCGCTACTCGTGGGGCACGAACGCGGGGGGAGAACGACGCTCGTACGCCTGTCACCCGCCGGGGACCCGCAGGCGACGGTCGAGCTACCGCCTCTGACCGACCCGGAGTCGCTGGCCTTCGATTCCGTGGGGGATCGGCTCGCGGTCCTCGATCGCGGGGACCTGATCACGGTCACCGACCACAGCCTGAGGGCCAAACGGCCCGCGACGCACCGGGTCGCCGCCGACCTCGAGGTTCACGACCCACGCGGCGCGACGTTCGATCCGTCGACGGGGACGTGGTTCGTGCTCGACGGCCCCTCGCGCACGATCCTCAGGGTGCCGATGGTGGCCGGCACACCGGGGACGCCGAGGGGGATCGCGCTGCCGCGCTCGATCGGTGGCCGCCTCGAGGGGCTGGCATTCAACCCCCAGGACGGGCTCCTCTACGTCGCGAGCCGAGACACCGGTCTCTTGTTCGCGCTGGACGGCTCTGGCGAGGTCCAGGCCACGTACAGCCTTAAGTCGCTGGACGTGCGCGACCTTCGGGCCATGGCCTTCGCGCCCAGCGCCGACTCGACCGACGATCCCGACGCGATGCACCTGTACGTCGCCGACGCCGGCGACACCACGATGCAGGGTCGAGTGGTCGAGACGACGCTCCAGGCCCAAGTGGTGACCGCCGCCGCCATAGAGACCCCGAGCCTGGTGCAGATCTTGGACGTGTCGCGTCTCAACCCGCCCAGCCCCGATCCGGCGGGCATCACGTACATGTCCACGCGCGACCGCCTGCTGGTCTCCGACTCCGAGGTCGAGGAGATGCCCATCTTCCGGGGCGTGAACCTGTTCCAGGTCACGCGTGGCGGGCAGCTCACCGACACCGGCGTGACCACGGCCTATTCCAACGAGCCCACGGGCGCCGGGTTCAACCCCGTCGACGGCACGCTGTTCCTCTCGGACGACAACGCCAATCGGGTGTTCGCGGTGCGGCCGGGGGCCGATGGCCGCTACGGGACGCCCGATGACCCCCGGACGACCATCAACACCATTTCGTTCGGCAGTGACGACGCAGAGGGGACGGAGTTCGACGCCGTCACCGGGCACGTGCTGGTCGTGGACGGAGTGAACCGGGAGGTGTATGACGTCAACCCCGTCAACGGGGTCTTCGGCGATGGGAACGACGCCGTCACGCACTTCGATGTCGAGCAGTACGGCGTCCTCGACCCCGAGGGAATCGGCGTCGACACATCCCGCAACAGCCTGGTGGTGGTGGACCGGGCGGGGAAGAAGGTCTACGAGCTCACCAGGGCCGGCGCGCTCCTCCGCGTGATCGACCTCAAACCCATCTCGGCCAAGAACCCTGCGGGTGCCACAGTGGCGCCCGGCTCCCGGGGCGGAACCAGCTACTGGATCGTGGACCGCGGCGTCGACAACAACACCGACCCCAACGAGAACGATGGCAAGGTCTACGAGGTGGCGGCGCCGACCGGAGATGCCGCTCCCGCGGTCACGATCACCGAGCCTCCGGAGGGCGTGACGGTGTCCGGCGCCGTCGGCGTCGCTGCCAGCGCGACCGACGACCACGGCGTGGCCCAGGTCCAGTTCCTGGTCGACGGCGCGAGCGTCGGGACGGATACGGACGGGTCCGACGACTGGTCGGTCGCCTGGAACTCGACCACGGTCGCCGATGGCAGCCACACCCTTACGGCCGTCGCCACCGACACGGCCGGGCAGACCGGCACCGACGCGAACGTGGTGACGGTCGACAACGTCGACACACCGCCCTCGGTAACGATCACCAGCCCGGTGTCCGGCGCGGTCGTCGCCGGGACCACCACTGTCCGCGCCACGGCCGCCGACGACCGGGCGGTCGCGCAAGTCCAGTTCCGCGTGGACGGGGTGGGCATCGGCACGGACACGAACGGTGCCGATGGCTGGTCGGTCGCCTGGGACTCGACCGGCGTCGCCGACGGCGGCCACACCGTGAGCGCCGTCGCCACCGACACCGGCGGGAACACGGCACCGTCAGCGGGCGTCCCCGTCACGGTCGCCAACTCGGGCGCAGCGATCACCCAGGACGTGCCCATCGCCGCCAGCCTCGACGACGTCGAAGAGCGTCCGAACGGGCGGATGTGGGTGGCGACCTCGGATCTCGACCTCGTCTTCGACGCCGGCGTGCAGCAGACCGTCGGCCTACGGTTCGCGGGGATCGGTCCACCCCGCGGCGCCCACATCACCAACGCCTACGTCCAGTTCCAGGTGGACGAGGCCACCACCGGGCCGACGAGCCTCGTCGTGCGTGCCCAGGCGTCCGACGACGCACCCGCCTTCACGACAACGAACTTCAACCTGACATTACGGCCGACAGGGAGCGTCTCGACCGGCTGGGTGCCGGCGCCGTGGCCGACGGTGGGGGCACGCGGCGCCGACCAGCGGACCCCGAACCTCGCACCCGTGCTGCAGGAGGTCGTCGATCGGCCCGGATGGTCCTCCGGACGGGCGTTGGCACTGGTGATCTCGGGATCGGGCAGCCGGGTGGCCGAGTCGTTCGACGGCACGTTCGCCCCTGTCCTGCACATCGAGTACACGACGGGCTGACGGAGGAAGGGACGCGCGCATGCATCCTGTTGCCGTCGCCGCGAAGGGTAAGGGCGCCTGGAACACGGTGCGCCGCGCCCGAGCCATAGGCAGCCGCTACGGGATCGGGCCCCACCGCATGGAGCGTCGGCTCGCAACCATGCTGGGGCTCGTCGAACGGCACGGATGCAGCGCGACCCTGCCGGTACCCGCTGCCGTCGTGGCGCGCCACGCGCCCGTGGTCGCCCGCTACGCCACGTTCGGCCTCGAGTTCGCAGTCCACGGCCTCCACCATGTCGATCACACCGACCTTCCGCGTGCCGAGCAGCACCGGCAACTCGCCCTGGCCCGCCAGACCATGCGGGACGCGCGGGTCACCGCCGTCGGCTTCCGCGCTCCCTACCTGCGGGTAAACGACGACACCCTGGCTGCGGTTCGTGCCAACGGCTTCCTCTATGACGCCAGCCAAGCGTTCCATTGGGACGACGAGCTCGTGCCCCGCGAGGGGGCGTTCCAGCGGGCGATCGACTTCTACGGGTCGCTACCAGCCGAGGCACACCCCGTGGTGCCGTGGCACGAGCACGGCGTGGTTCGGATCCCCTACTGCCTCCCGGACGACGAGGCCGTAGTCGACCGCCTGGCGCTCGAACCCGACCAGATCGCCGCCGTTTGGCTGAGGGTGCTGCGATCCACCAGGGCGCGCGGCGAGCTGTTCACTGTGACGGTGCACCCCGAGCGGATCGACGCCGGTGCCGTCGGGGTTGCAGCGGTGCTCGCTGCCGCCCGCTCCGGCTCGCCGCCGGTCTGGATCGCACGCCATGACGAGATTGCTCGCTGGTGGCGCGACCGCACCGAGACCATCGTGGTGGTGTCGTCCGCGAGGCCGGGCTGGATCCGGGTCCGCGCGCGGGGACCGGCGGGCCTGACGCTGCTGGCCCGCAACGTGGTGGTCGCCGGCCGTACCGAGCCCTGGGTCGGAGACATGGTCAGGATCTGCGGCGCGGTGGTCGAGGTGGAGGCTGGGCCCCCGCGGCCGTTCATCGGCGTGCACCCCCGCTGCCCGGGCAGCGTGCCCCGATTCCTGCGCGACCAGGGGTACATCGTCGAGATCGCCCGCTCGGACCGAGACCACGCTTGCTTCGTGCAGCGGGACCGCTTCGACGTCGACGACCGCCTGCCGTTGCTTGCCCAGATCGAAGGAGGCTCCTTTCCTCTTCTCCGGCTCGGCCGCTGGCCCTCCGGCGCCGCGAGCGCGCTGTCGGTGACGGGTGACGTGGACGCCCTCACCATCGGCGACTACGCCTCACGACTTCGCGGGCGCTGAGGTCGAGGGTGGGCATGCCCGAGCTGCGGGTGACATGCCGGCTCGACGAGCCCGCGTGGCGCGACTTCGTCGCCACCCAGCCCAGCACGAACGTCTTCCACACGCCGGAGATGGCCGAGGTCTTCGCTCGGGCGGCGGGTCATCGGGTGTCGACATGGGGGACGATGGACCCCAGCGGCGTTCTGCTCGCGCTCTTCCTCCCCGTCGAGGTGACGGTGGGTGGCCATTTGCCCAGGCCGGCTCGGGGAGTCACGCGTGGGTTCACGGCGCGTGCCATCGCGTACGGCGGGACTGCGTGCGCGGCCGATGAGATCGGCCGCCGCGCGCTGGCCGAACTCTTGGGCACGTACCGACGGTGCGTCGGGCCCGTCCTGTTCACCGAAGTACGCCACGTCTGCGAGACGCGCGGCACACGCGCCGCGTTGCAGGAGTCGGGCTTTGTCCACGAGCGCCACCTGAACTACCTGATCGACCTCGACCGGTCCGAGGCCGACCTCTGGGGCGCCCTCGGCCGAACGGCTCGGCAGCGCATCCGCAGCGGTGAGCGCAAGGGCGTGGAGGTCGAAGTCGTCGCGGGACCGAACGGTGCCCGGGACACGGCCGTCGCGTGCGAGGCGTACCACCTCCTCGAGCTTGTCTACCGCCGGGCCCGAGTGCCGCTGGCCGACCACTCGCTGTTCGATGCAGCCATTTCAGTGCTGGGCCCACGCGGCATGTGCCGTCTTGTTGTCGCCCGGCTCGGCGGCCAGGTGATCGGTGCCCGGTTCGTGCTGCTGCACCGTGGGCGGATGATCGACTGGTACGCCGGCTCCGATCGGGCGTTCGCGACCTACTCGCCCAACGAGGTGCTCGTTTGGCACGTGCTGCGCTGGGGGCGCGAACAGGGGTACGACCTGTTCGACTTCGGCGGGGCGGGCCGACCCGACGAACAGTACGGCCCACGTGAGTTCAAGGCGAAGTTCGGCGGCGAGCTCGTCGACTTCGGGCGGGACGTCCTCGTACACACGCCGGTGCGCCTGCGGCTGAGCCGGGCGGGCTATGCGGTCAGTCGGCGACTGCCGCGTCGGACGCGCCAACGTCGCGGGGAGCGGGTGGCATGAGTGCGGACCCTCCGATCTTCGTGATCGGCGCGCCGCGCTCGGGAACCACCCTGCTCCGTGTCATGCTCAGCAGCCATCCGCGCATCTACGTCCCGCCCGAGTCGGACTTCATACCCCGCCTCTACCTCGGTCGTGCCAAAACCGTGATGGGTCGGGACCGCGCGGTGCGGGACGTGCGGGCCATCCTCGGCAATCGGCGTTTCCTCCGTGAGTGGCGCGATGCCGTTCCCGACCCCGAGGCGTTCGTGGCCGCGCTTGCAGAGCTGACCCCGGCCGCCCTCTTGGATGCGCTCTATCGGGCGTACGCCACCCAACACGGCTCCGCCCGTTGGGGCGACAAGTCCCCGATCCACACCCACTACGTCCCACTCCTGGCCGGGATCTTTCCGTCAGCCCAGTTCGTGCATCTCATCCGGGACGGACGCGACGCCGCTCTGTCGACACTCGCCGCGTATCCCGATCGCTTCTACGTCGACGTGTACTTCGCGGCGCAGTCGTGGCAGCGGAGAGTCCGGTCAGCGCGGCGAGCCGGCGTGGCCCTCGGCCCGGCGCGCTACACCGAGTTGCGCTACGAGGACCTGACCGCCGACCCGGAAGAGGCGTTGCGACGGCTCTGCCTGTTCCTCGACGAGGACTACGCGCCTGCGATGTGCGAACATCACAAGCTTGCCCGCGAGCTGCTCCGTCCCCAGGGCCGCCACGCCCCGGTGCGCGACCCGGTGCACCCAAACTCCGGCGCGTGGCGGAGCCGGATGCCGCTGTGCGACCAGCGACTCTTCCATGCTGTAGCGGCCGACCTTCTGGTTGATCTCGGCTACGACGCCGCCGAACGGGCCCCCCTTTCCCCGGCGGAGCGGGCACGCGTCGCGGGCCTCGCCACCAAGTACCACGTGCTGGAGGGTGGCCGCAGGATCCTCCAGAGCTTCGGTGTCTTCGCCCCCCACTGACGTGCGAGCGAAGCGAGCGCTGCAGGCCGACGGCGCGAGCGCCAGCTCGCCCGGGGGCGATCGGTGCGGGGCGCAGCCCCACCGGAGACACGACGTGCCTTGGTGTGGGGCGCAGCACCACCCGAGACACGACGTTCGCCCGCGTCACTGCATGGTCGTGCACGCCTACTACCCCTTGGGCGAGACGCGCGTGCAGCGTGAGGCCGAGACCCTCGTGAGGGCCGGATTCGACGTCGACGTCATCTGCCTGCGCGACGAGGGCGAACCCCGGCGCGACCGCTGGGGCGGCGTCGAGATCCATCGCCTGCGGGCACGGGTCGACAAGCGTGGGCTCGGCGCCCAGCTTTTCAGCTACGTGCGGTTCTTCATGCTCGCAACCTGCAGGTTGACCCGCATGCACCTGCGGCGGCCCTACCAGACGGTCCAGGTGCACAACCTGCCGGACTTCCTGGTCTTCTGCGCGCTGGTGCCCAAGCTGCAGGGCGTGCCCGTGATCCTCGACCTGCACGACCTCATGCCCGAGTTCTTCGCCGGCCGCTTCGGGCACCAGCGCCCGGCCGTGGCGCGCGCGATCGGCTGGCAGGAACGGCTCTCGTGCCGCTTCGCCGACCACGTGATCACCGTCAGCGAGCACTGGCGGCGGGCGCTCGTCCACCGCGGCGTCCCGACGGCACGGTGCAGCGTGGTGATGAACCTGGCCGACGAACGGATCTTCCACCGGGCGGCCCCAACGGCACAGCCGCTCGGCTCAGCGGAGCGTGGCGCTCTCCGCCTCCTGTACCACGGGACCGTGACACACCGCTACGGGCTCGATCTCGCCGTCCGTGCGGTCGCCCGCCTGCGTGCCGACAGCCCCGGCGTCTGCCTCACCATCCTCGGCCAGGGTGACCAGATGCCGGAGCTGGTCGACCTCGTGCGCGAGCTGCACCTCGAGACGCATGTCGACCTGCGGGACCAGCTGCTCCACGCAGAAGCCCTGCCCGAGGTAATCGCCGCCGCCGACCTGGGCATCGTCCCCTACCGCGATGACGTGTTCACCGATGGGCTCGTCCCCACCAAGCTCATGGAGTACGCCGCGATGGGCCTCCCCGCCGCAGCGTCCCGCACGAGCGCCATCGAAGCCACGTTCGGCGACTCGGCGGTTGCGTACTTCAGGCCAGGTGACGTCGAGGACCTGGCCCGCGCCATCCGGGACCTGTGGGAGAACGCCGACGCCAGGGCGAAGCTCGCAGCTGGCACCAGGTACTTCATGGAGCGCCACAACTGGGCGACAGAGGGCGGCGAGTACGCAGCGCTCGTCGCGGGCCTCGCCGGGTGTGACCTATTGACTCGGCCCGATTCCCGCACCTAGGACCTGAGCGGATAGGAACGTCATTGGGGCTCACCGTGGTCAGCGCTCCCAGAGGCCGAGTTGTGTGGCTGGGCCCACGCTGCAAATCCCGTACTGTTCGGTGTCTACTTGCGGGCCTATCCGCTCGGCCTCTTAAGCGATCTTGACGCGCGGGACGTCGACGCTCAGCTCGACCTCGGAACTCACCCACTCCCAGAGTCGGCCGAGCCCCTCGTCCAGGGACACCTCCGGCCACCAGCGCAGCTCGCGGTGGGCCCGGCTGATGTCACTCACGTAGACGGGCTGATCGCCAGGCCGCCAGTCAGCGAAGGTGACGTCGATCGACTCGCCGACCAGGCCCTCGAGCAGTGACCCGAACTCGGCCCACGCGGAGACGGTGTTCCCCGGGCCTCCGCCGATGTTGTAGACCTGCCCGGCGGCGACGTCGATGTGCTCGGCAGCGGCGTCATAGGCGGCCACGAGGTCGTCGATCCACAGGACGTCCCGAACCTGCTTGCCGTCCCCGTAGATGGTGATGGGCCGGCCGTTGCGGGCGGCAATGCAGAAGTGTGCAAGCCAACCCTGGTCCTCGATGCCGAACTGGCGGGTGCCGTAGATGCACGACTGACGCATCACTACCGTCTTGAGCCCGTAGATCCGGGCGTAGTCGCGCACGTATTGGTCGCCACAGCCCTTGGAGCAGCCGTAGGGCGAATGAAAGTCCAACGGGCGGACCTCGGAGATCCCGAGGGGATGATCGCGGTACCGGTAGCGGGTCGGCCCCTCAACGACCGCAAGGTCTTCCATTCGCCCGTACACCTTGTTGGTGGAGGCGTAGACGACCACGGCGTCCGGGGCGAACTGGCGCACGGCCTCGAGCACGTTGAACGTCCCCAGCGCATTGACCTCGAAGTCGTTGCGCGGGTCCTTCACCGATGTGGTCACGGCGACCTGCGCCGCCAAGTGGTAGACGCGATCGGCGGTGGGCCACAGCGCGGCCCACACGGCGGCGAAATCCCGAATGTCTCCGCTGACCACGCTGAATCGGTGACCGTGACGGCCGTGCAACCACTCCAGGTTCCCGGTTGTCCCGGGTCGCGACAGGTTGTCGAAGATCACAACGTCGTCGCCGCGGGCCAGGTGGTGATCAGCGACGTTCGCGCCGATGAACCCCGCCCCACCGGTGATGAAGATTCTCATGTCAGCACCTCCGTCCTTGGCCTGTCATCAAATGTCTGTTCGACCGCGGCCGGCACGCCGCGCGGCTGCGGCCGCGGCACGCCGTGGGCCGCGTCGACGAGCGCACACAGCTGCGCCATCTGTGCCTGCCACCGCGCGCGCTGTTCCCGGCGGACCTCCACGGCCTCCCGCCTCAGGTCGGGCAACCGTCGCATCGCCTCGACCACGCCGTCGCGAATGCCCTCCGCTGTCGGCGCCACGTAGACGGCGGCCGTCGAGAACAGCTCGCGCAGGTAGGGCCAGTCCGATGTGATGAGCGGTGTCCCCACGGCGATCGCCTCACAGCCCGCTAGCTGGAGTGTGTGATCGCGAGTGGTGAGGACCATGACCGCGTCGACCGCCCGGAGCAGACCCAGGTACTCGCCGTTCACGTCGAGGAAGCCTGTGAACGTGACGTTCGGCGGCGCTTGCGCCAGGACCCCCGGAGGCGCCTTCGCCGTGTCACCTGTGACGTAGAAGCAGACCTCGGGCACGAGCCGGGCCGCGTCGAGTACGGCATCCAGCGGCTCGTCGTCCGCGAAGGTGCCTGCGAAAGCGATGCTGCGCCCCGGCCCGACGACGAAGGGCTTTCCCTCTGGAAGATCCAGGAACGCGTCGTGCATCACCAGGGCATGTGCCGGTGAACGGCGCCCGCCCCACGACCGCACGACATCTCCCCAATGCCCGTCGGTCACGATGTTGGTCACGGCTCGGCGCACGACCAGCTTCTGGAACGGCCGGGCCCAGTCCCAGATGTGCCCGAAGGCCGCGCTGTGGTGCTCGACCACGTAGCAGCTCCGAGCCAACCAGCAATACAACGCAACCGTCAGTCCGCAGACGAACGGGGGATTCTGGACGTGTACGGCAGCCGGGCGCTCCGAGAAGAGCCACCGCAGTGTGCCCAGCGCCTGCATGGGGTACTTGACGGGCGCGTGCGGGGGCGACTGGAAGCGCAGGTGGTGGACGCAGCGCAACGGGCCCCCGAGCTCCCGTGCAAACATCTCGCTTCTCCTGCTGTAGGGAGCCCAGGCGACTGCGGCCCACTCGCTGTTTCGTGTCCTCATGGCAGCCTCCTCGCCGGGATCGTTCGTGCCCCGGCCAGGCCGGGCCACAGGGTCTCTGCGAACGTGCGGACGTTCTGTGCCAGGTCGAAGCGCTCGACGACCGTGCGCCGGGCCTCCGCCCCCAGCCGCTGGCGAAGCCCCGGCTCGTCGAGGAGCCGCCGCACGGCGTCGGCCAGACGCTTCACATCGCCCTCGGGAACGAGGAGACCGTCGACGTCGTTGGTGATCAGCTCACGCAGTGCCGGAAGGTCCGACGAGACCACGGGGACGCCAAGAGCCATGGCCTCCACCAGGACGTTCGGAATGCCATCGATGTCACCCTCCGCAGTCCTGACGCAGGGGAGAACCACCATCGTCGCCCGCCGGTAGTGATCGACCACCGCTTCATGCGGAAGCGCCCCCTGAAGCGACACGGTGTCGCTCAGTGACAGGCCGGCAATCAGTTCATCGAGCTCGGCCCGCTGGGGGCCGCTGCCGATGATGCGGCACACGAAGCGGTAGCCCTGGTTCCGCACGACGTCGCACGCCGCCACAAGATCGGCGAAGCCCTTGCGCTCGGCGAGTTGCCCGACGGCGAGCACGACGGGCAGGTCGTTAGCCGCGGGCCGGCCCGGGCGCTGACTGGTCAGGTCGAGACCATGCGGGACGAAGCTGATCTTTCGATCGACATCGTCGCCCACCAGGCGCGCGAGGTGGGCCTTGTTGTGGGACGTGCACGTGACCACGTGGCGCGCCGCAGTGAACTTTTCCCGGAGAAGGACCGGTCGCACGAAGATGTCGGCACCGGCGTGGACGGACAGGCTGAAGGGCCGACGCAGCATCCTCGACGCGACCAGGGCGATCGTGGCCGCCCGATCGGCGAAGTGGGCATGCAGCTCGCGCAGGTCGCGGTCGCCGACAACGTGGGCGGCGTACACGCCCTCGCCGAAGTGCAGGATGGTCCGGGCCCGCAGGCGGAGGTCGGGGTGCGGGCGGCTCACAAGGTAGGCGAGCGTGCCGACGTAGACGGTTGGCCGGGATAGCAGGAAGCGCAGGTGTGCGGCGACCAGACTGCGCCATGCGATGGGGATCAGGTAGGAGGTACCCCGCGCCAGTTCCCGTTGCTCGTTCGACAGCGGGGCATCGGGCGATGGACGGCGAACGGCGACGATCCGCACGTCCACGCCGAGGACACGGAGGGCCGAGATCTCCCGGTCGATGAAGGTCGTGGTGACCAACGGAAACGTGCCGACGACGTACACCACGCGGCCGCCCCCGTCGCGACCGATGCCGGCACGAGCGGCGCGGTTCATGCGCGATCCACCTGTGTCAGCCGTTTCCCGCTATTGCCCACGGGCGCCGCCCGCGGGCGATAGCGCTCGACGACCGATGCGAGCAGTCCGAGGGTGATCCAGAACAGCCCGAGCCCAGTGGTGACGTACATCCGGGAGAAGTTGTTCGTGACGTGGTATGCGCCCACGATCAACCACAGGGTCACGACGAAGTCCCGCCCGAGCAGCCCAGTTCTCGGCAAGTAGGGGAAGGCCGCCTTGGTGCGCACCAGCCAGAGGACCACCGGGCCGACGAACAGGACGAACCCGATGATCCCCTGCTCCGCCAAAGTCGTGAGATAGAGGTTGTGCGACGCGTGGGGCTTGGCGGCACCCACGAGGTCGCCGACCTGTCCCTGGAAGGGGCGGCTGTACCGGTCGAAGTTCTGATAACCCCAACCCGCCACCGGTTCCCTGTCGAACATGCGGAACGCGGCCTGGGCCGCGGGCAGACGGCTCAACGCCGACTCCTCGGACCGTGCAGAGGAGAGCCGGTACTCCGCGAGGTCGAACTGCTGAGTCAGCAAGCCGGACACCCAGACAAGAACGAGTACTGGGACGACGAAGAGCGCGAGCTGCCCCAGGTGGCGGCGGTACAGCAGCAGCCCGCCGGTGGTCGCCAGCAGCGCCGCCAGCCAGCTGGCCCGCGAGAACGAGAGGAAGACCATCACCATGGCCAGCAGGAACAGGCTGATGGCGGCCCAGCGACCGGCCCGGCGCGACGCCCGCAAGCCGACGTGCAGCAGGAACAGCCCGCAGAACACCATCGTCGTGCCGAAGACATCGGCCGACCTCAGCGTTCCCGTCGTGCGCTCGCCTGCCTTGCGGACCCATTCGTCGGGCAGGAGCTCGGGCGCCTTCCACGAGAACAGCCCGATCGCCGCCTGGATGACCAGGATTGTCACGACGGCGGGTACCAGGCGCCGAACCTCCCGCTCGTCGGGATCCGACAGCCGGACCAAGAGGTACAGGCACATCGGAATGACGACGGTGTCGTACAGGAGATGGGCGTTTCCTTGCGCGTCGGGCGCCGTGTACCCGATCGAGAGGAGGGTCACGACGACGTAGCCACCCATCAAGGCTTCCGGCCAACCCAGCCGCGGTAGCTCACGCGCGCGCAGGCCGAGCAGCCTGGCGACCGCGAGCGCGGCGAGCGCTATCACGGGCAGCGCCCGGTGAACGCCCCAGTAGATGTGTCGCACTCCGCCACCGTCCGTGACGCTGACGAGCGGTGACACGATCAGCCACAGGGCAACTGCCAAGAGGGGCCGGCGATGGAGTGCGACGAACACCGGCAGAGCAAGGATCAGGACGAGGGCGGCATCCCACAGGCCGGCTCCGGCGAGCCAGCCGATGACGGCACCGCCCGCAACCGTGGCGACGATGACCAGGGCTAAGCCCGTGGTCGGCACGACTGTGGCCCGCGCCTCGGCCGGCGCCAGGGCCGTCTGAGAGTCGGTCACGGCCAGACCTCCTCGGCCATCCGATACGCGGGCACCGGCCGACCGGTGCGGTCCCGGACCGCTTCCCGCGCCCGCCAGGCCAACATCCGGCTGGTCTCGACCGGCACCGTCTCGACGACGAATCGTGCCCAGCCGATCGCCGGGAGTGGAACGGGATCGGGCGCGTAGCCGAATTGCCCCATCAGGTCACCGGCCAGCGTCTGCACGAATGCGACCTGCCCCGGCGACAGCACGTCCCGGAAGCGTCCAACCGACGTGGCGGTGATCGCGCCGGGTGTGCGTTCACCGTACGAGCTGTTGCTGCCACGACCGGAGAATTCGGGGGCCCCCTGCATCGACAGCATCTCGGGCGCGAAGGCCTCACCGATGAAGTCACAGACGTCACGCATGGTCCGCTCGGGTGCAGACACGACGGTCTCGTACCGGATCACCCGGTAGGCGCCTGGGCGGTCGCGGGCGTTGGCGAGCGCCAATCGAGTGGACGCCAGCCACTCGGCTGTTCCCGCGCCGATGCCGCCCCGGCGCCGCTGCCAGCGTGTCAGCGAGGACGCGTAGCGATCTCTCGGGTCACGGATCATGTGCAGGATTCGTGCGTCCGGGTAGGCGCGGAAGATCGGGCACGCGTACCGCTCGGTGTTGAGTGACTTGTCGCCCCACCGCGGTTTGCCGAGCCGATCGGCGTGCTGCTGGCACACCAAGGCAAAAAGGCGGCCGTATGTGCGGTCACCTGCCCGGAACTCGCGGCAGATGCGCTCGCGGTCGGGCCGCAGCTTCACAATCCGCCGATAACGCATCATCGTGTCGAGACAGCGCTCGAGGTTGGCATCGTCGCCGAGATCGCCGTACTGGCCGTAGAAATGGGTCCAGAGGTTGGTGCGACGCGTCATGGCGATCCGCGGGTGGCTGGCGAGCACCGCGTACATCAGGCTGGTACCGGTCCGTTCGAGCCCGGCGACGAAGACGGGACCTTGCATCAGGCCGACCTCGCGTCGGCAGTCGTCGCGCGCGCCCCGAGGGTTCGCCATGCCGCCATCGACAGCCGGTTGAGCGGCCACGTGGCCAGGCCGAAGGCGAGACGGTTGCGCCGGGTCAGCGGGGCGCTCGACCGCCGGTAGCCGAACGTTGCCATCTGCGATCCGGCGTAGCGATCGAGGAATGCCGCATGCGGTGCGCGGACCCCCCCCATCGAGGGCGCCACGGCCGTCCCGTCGCACGCGTCGAGCGCAAGGGTACGCAACGCGTCGGCCATCGGCGGCAGGAAGGGCTCCCCGATGAACGAGCACACGGCCTCGGCGGTTTCGACGGGCTGGGTCGCTAAGGCCTCGTACCTCAGGACCAAGTAGCCGCCCGGGAAGCGCCGCTGGTTGTGGACGGCCAGCTCGGCCGATCGCAGCCACATGGCGGTCTCCCAGCCAAGCCTCGCTCCGAGATCGAGCCGACGGCCGCTTGCCAAGGATCGATGGCGGGGGTCGCGCACCATGTGGACCATGCGGGCAGACGGGTAGGCCGCGAAGATCGGATTGGCGAACCGCTCGACGAAGCCCAGCTGATCGCCCCAGCGACGCTTGCCGGTCCGCTCGGCATGATGCTGGTGCAGCAGGGCGAACAGTCGGGCGTACGTGCGAGGGCCGTCGGCCAGCTCGCGGCGCACTCGCCGTTCATCGGGCATCAGTTGCTGCACACCCGGGTCGCGAAGCATTTTCGCCAGGCAGCGGTCGAGATTCGCGGGCTCGCACAGGTCGCCGAAGCGTGCATAGAAGCGGTCCCACATGCGTGTCCGGCGAGTCAGGGAGATGTCCGGATGCGCATCCAACACGATCCGCAGTTGTGTCTTGCCCGACCCCGAGAGCCCCCCGATGAAGATCGGCGCGGTCTCGACCACGGTCATCGGACCGCCTCCGGCATGGGGGCAACCTGGCGCGGATCGGGCGTGCGTCCGGCGCGGGCGGGGAAGTGCTGCTGGAGCGCCTCGCGACCCCGCCAGGTCAGCATCCGGGCGACCTGGCCGGGCCACGTGCGGGTGAAGAACCGCGCCCATTGGCGGGTGTCCCAGGTAAGCGGAACCGGCAGGTAGCCATACGCCGGCATCAGTCGCCCTGCGTGCAATTGGATGAACGCCACGTCCGCCGGCGAGACGCGCCCACGGAATCGGCCGATGAACGCTGTCGACAGCGGGGGTTGGAGGCCGCAGCGCCCCGTCGCCGCCGGCGCGTTCGACAGCAGGGCCGTGGTCGTCATCGACATCGTCGACGCGGCCGGGCGACGCGACGCCAGTCGTTCCCATCGCTTTTGTGCGGCCGGCATGCCGAGCATGTCCGGGTCGAAGTTCTCGCCGAGGAAGTCGCACACCGTGCGCAATGTCTCCTCGGTCCGCTGCACCAGGTCCTCGAACCGTACGGTCAGATAGCCGCCCGGGTGCCGGCGCGTGTGCCGTTGGGCGAGGCGCGTCGAGTAGACCCACCGTGCGGTCGCTCCACCAGCCTGCCCCTTGCCCTCGGGCCAAAGGGCACGAGACGCCTCGTACCGGTCCCGCGGATCACGGATCATGTGGATGATCCGCACGCCCGGGTAGGCCGCGAAAACCTGATCCGCGTAGCGCTCGATCAGGCCGGTCTGTGTTCCCCAACGCGGCTTTCCCTGTTGCTCGGCGTGGTGGGCGTGCACCAGGTTGAACAGCCGCGCGTAGGTGGGCGGACCAGCACCGAACTCGCGCCGGATGCGGTGCGGATCGGGGTGGAGGCTCGCGACGTGCTGGTATCGCCGCATCATGTCAAGGCAGCGCTCGAGGTTGGCTGGTCGCCCGAGGTCGCCGAAGCGGCCGTAGAAGTACGTCCACAGGTTGGAGCCCGCGTCGGGGACGTCGAGGTTCGGGTGCGATGTCAGAAAGGCGGCCAGCGTCGTCTTCCCGCTGCGATCGAGGCCGCCGATGTAGACGGGCCCCGGGGCGGCACCCCGAGCGCACCCGGCGGGGTCGGTATGAGGTGTCCGGGAACGCCGCGGCCCGGCGCGGTCGTCGTCCGCCGGGCGACCCCGCTGGTGACGCGCTCGACGGGCGACGCTCTCACCGATCCGGTCCAGCACCAGCCGGTCCTCGGGGGCCACGCCGAAGAGGCCAATGAGCCCGGCGAACACCGCCACGACGACAATTCCCTGCACGACGGCCGGAGCGAGATCGGCGCCGACCGGCATCAACGTGTCGAGCAGGAGGCCGGTCGTCCACGCGCCCGCTCCCGCCGCCAGGGGCTTCCAGAAAGCGCGGTCGAAGGGCACCACATGCTCCAAGGCCCAGACTTCGGCCACGCTCAGGAAGTTGACCGTCGCGATCGCGATCAGCGATGCGGTGGCGGCTCCGACGACGCCCCACCGCGGAATGAGGAAGCTGCCGCTCCCGATCAGCAGAACGGTCCACAGGACCGCGTTGGCCACCTTTAGACGCGTATGGCCCGTCATGTCGATCATCGACTGGCACGTTCCTGTGCCTGCGTTCGCCAGTTCCGCCATGGCCAGGATGACGAGGGCGCTGGAGCCGGCGGCGAACGACGTGCCGAACGTCGCCAGGATGGGCTCGCGGTAGAGCACCATGGCGATGACGAAGGGCAGCGCCAGGATCAGGCTCCAGCGCGTTGTCGAGGTGTAGACCCGCGACAGCTCCGCCCGGTCGCCGCGGTCGTGGAGTTGTGCCATCGTCGGCTTGACGGCCATGACGATCGACAAGAGCCAGACGTGGCCGACGAGGTTGATCTTGTTCACCACCGCGAAGACGCCGACGTTCGCGACCGGGCCGGTGGCGCCGAGCAGCAGGGCCACGAGGTTCCCTCGGAACTGGCGGAGCATCCCCGAGAACCACAGGGGCAACGCGAACCGGAACACCCCTCTGGCGTCCCGCCGGACGGGTTCACCCCTTGGCGCCAACGGAAAGTACCGGCCGAGCAGCGTGACCATCGTGACGGTGGCGGCGACGTCGGAGACGCCGAACACGACCACTGCTGTGGCGGTGTTGAGCCCCGTCAGCAGGAGGACCACCGTGAGCAGCCCCAGCCGCACGACCGACTGGACGACGTTCTCGGCCAGTGCCGCGATGTCCATCCGGCGGAAGCCACGCGCCGTGCCGGCGAGCACGTTGCTGATGGAGAGGAACGGCACCGCAAGTGCGACGAGCTTGAGCAGCCGGGCGAGCTCGGGCTCGTTGAACAGGCCGGTGGCGATCGGATCGGCACCCAGGTAGAGCACCGCGCCGAAGAGGAGACCACTCGCCGTCGCGGCGACCAGGCCGACCTGGATGGTCCCTCGTACCGCGGGGGCGTCCCGCCGGCCCGACGTGATTGCGACGTAACGGGTCATGGCGTCGTCGAGCCCCAGCAGGGAGATGCCCGAGAACAAGGTGGCCGCGCTGATGGCCAGGACGTAGAGCCCGTAGCCGCCGGCACCGAGGCTGCGAGCCAGCAGGAAGGCGATCGCGAAGCGGGTGGCGAACTCGAAGAAGTTGCCGGCGGCCAGTTGCCCACTGCCACGTGCGACCAGGACGACCTCCCCGGTCTCGCGGCGGGCAGCGGCGACAGCGACGGCAGCGCCGCCGTCGGCGCCGTCAGCCCGGCCGGTCGGGGTCACCGTTCGATCGATCGACGGAGTCCGCCGGTCCGGCACGCGAAGGTCCCCGCACGCCCACTCGGTCGTCACGCAGGGGGTCGCCGGCGATCCCCTCCCCCGGCGCGCGCGGTTCGCTCACTGCCGTTGCGCCCGCCGGCGACGGCCCCGGCAATCGTTGGACGGCGCTACCTCCCGGTCGCGGTGTGGCCCCGCCCCTGCGGAGGTACTCGACCAGCAGCGCCATACCAACGCCGAGCACCAACCCGAGGACGACACCAATCGAGATCGTCAACGACCTGTTGGTGCCGATGGGGGCCTCGGCACGCGTCGGCTCGTCGAGCGGTTGAAGTACATAGACGTCGGACAGTCCGTTCACGTACTCGACCGCCTCGGCGCTGATGGCCTTGGCCAGATCGAGGACGTGATCGGGGTCAGGTCCCTTCACGTTCAGCGAGACGATGTTTGTGTCGGTCAGGACCTTGGCGCTGACGCTCATGTCGTCTGCCCGTGCTTCCGGGTCCATCCGCTCCTCGGCACGATCCCGGATCAGGTCGCTGCGGGCGATCGATGCGTAGGTGGTGTTGATGGTCACCCCGCGGATCAGTGCGTCGAACGCCCGCGCATCCTCCGATGCGTCGTCGGAACGAGGGCGGACCAGGAACGTGGCCGACGACTGATATGTCGGAGCCTGAGCGGCGACCGACGACACGGTTACGGCGGCGGTCGCGATCAACGCCAAGGTGACCAGCCACCACCAACGGCGGGTGACCTCGAGATAGCGCCTCAGCTCCACCGCAGGTCACACCGCGGTGAGGGCGCGGCGTGGCGCCGGTTGCAGGTCGACCGCCGTCGGTATGGGTACCGGGATTCCCCCCTGCCTCAGAGACTGCTGCGCAGCCTCGATCACGCGGACGACTTCCATGCCGTTGCGGCCGTCCGTGAGCGGCGTGGCCCGGCTGTCGAGACAGTCAAGGAAGTGTTGGCACTCGATGCGCAGCGGTTCCTCGAACCGCACGTAGGGACTGACCACGCTGCCGTAGTGGTAGGCGAACTGGAACTCGCCGAAGGTGTCGGTCCGGCGCACCGCCTCGACGCTCTTGTCGTGGATCCTCAGCTTCTCGTGGCTCTCGAGGTCGTCGTAGACGACCATCTTCTCCCGGCCCACCACTGTGATCCGGCGCGTCTTGCACGGGTCCAGCCAGCTCATCCGGGCGTGCGCGAGGACCCCGCTCGGGAACGTGAGCGTCATGTAGGCGACGTCCTCGATGGAAGGCTCGATGCAGGCGATGCCGCGGGTGCTCACGCTGGTCGGTGACTCGTCGAGCAGGTGTAGGAAGATGGCGACGTCGTGAGGCGCGAGGTCCCAGAGCACGTTGAGGATCGAGCGAAACAGGCCGAGGCCGACGCGGACCGCGTCGATGTATGCGACTCGACCGAGCGCTCCCCGCCGGACCATGTCCCGGAGGGCGCCGACGGCGGGGTTGTATGCGCCTATGTGGCCCACCATGAGGATGCGCCCGCGTTCGGCTGCTGCGTCGACAAGGTCCTGCGCATCGTCGGTGCTGGTGGCCAGCGGCTTCTCGACGAACACGTCGAGCCCGTGTTCGAGACACGCTCGCACGATGTCGAAGTGGGTCTCTGCGGGCGTGCACACCACCGCGGCATCGAGATCCCTACCCAGCAGGGCGGTGTAGTCCTCGGCGAGCGTCTCGATGTGGGGGTGGCGAAGCCGGATCTCGTCGAGCCGCACGCGGTCCGGATCGGCCACGGCCACAACTGACGCGGACCGCATCTCGGAGAAGGTCCGCACGAGGTTCGGCCCCCAGTAGCCGCACCCGATCACTGCGACCCGCACGGGCGCCATCAGTCGGCTCCCTTGCGGGACAGCACCACCGGCAGCGTCAGGGCCAGCACCTTCAGATCGAGCCAGATCGACTGCGACCCGACGTACTCGAGGTCATGGCGGATGAGGTCGTCGAAGCCGATCGAGCATCGCCCACGCACCTGGGCCAGTCCGGTGATCCCCTGCGGCGCCGTCAGCCGCTGCAGGTCACCCTCGCCGTACATGGCGACCTCGTAGGGCAGTGGCGGCCGCGGTCCGACGAGGCTCATGTCGCCGTGCAGCACGTTCCAGAGCTGCGGTAGCTCGTCCAGGCTGAGCTTTCTCAGCCACGCCCCCACCCGGGTGACCCGGGGGTCGCACAGCGGGCGATAAGAGTCGCCGTCGACGCGCCCGGGTCGGAGCTGCGCAAGGGTCCTGTGCTCACGGGCGATGTAGGCCTCGATGTACCGCCGATGGAGCGACGGGTCGGCGTCGGCCACCATGGTTCGGAACTTGAAGAGGCGGAAGGGCTCGAGCACCCATTCGTGACCGCCGTCTATCTGTCGGCCCCTGATGCGCTGCTGACGGAAGAGCGCCGGCCCCCTGCTGTCGAGCTTGATCGCGATCGGGATGACGACCAGCAGCGGGCTGGCCAGCAGTAGGAGGATGGACCCGCCGACGATGTCCATGGTGCGCTTGACCGCGAAGTAGCGCCGCGGCGCAACGCCTTGTTGGCGGCGCACACTGCCGCGCACCGAACCGGCAACCCCCGGCACCGGGCCGGCCGGCAAGGTGGCGACAGTCGACGCGCCCACGGCGGCAGCATCCGGGGCGCGGCAATCACCCGGCTCGTGGTCTTGCTGCGTCCATCGATGGTCTCGTGCCGAGGGCGCGTCGGGTGCCCGCGCGCTCTCCGGCGGCGCCGATCTCATGTCGTCCGCCCCCGCTCGGGTCGAGCGCTAGTGATGCAGAACGGACGCTAAATCACCGATCTCTGAGCGAGATCGGCAACATGTTGTAGGCCGCCTACGGCGTGCTGCCGACGATGTCAAAGCGGCAGTCCCTGGCGTCGGCAATTGGGCGGGCAACCGATCCCGTCAGCAGTTCCGGCGGAGCGCCGTTTCGACCATTGCGGCCCACTCATGTACCACGGCCCCAGCCCAGTGCAACGGCCACCGGGGCGGGCTCGCGGCAACGACGTCCACCCGCCCGTCGAAGCACCGCTCCAGGAGCATCCGGGCTCGGGTCACGTGGTACGTCGAGGTGACGAGCACAACGTCGTTCCAGCCCTCGTCTCGGGCAAGCCTCGCGAGCGCTCGGGCCTCGCCGCGGGTGCTGTCCGGCCTGGGTGTGAAGCACACGACCTCGAATTGTTGACGCGTGTCACAGAGATCGCGTGCCTCGTCGGCGTCCATCTCGCGGCCGGTGGAAACGGCCAATGTGGGAGCGACGCCACGAGCCATCAGCGCTCGTGCCTTGTCGAGTCGCTCGCCGGCACCCCCATCCAAGACAACGACAGCGTCCGCACGGTCGGCGTCGTTTGTCGACGGCCAAACGAAGAACCGGGCAGTCGCCGCGAGGAACAGTGTTCCCGCGACCACGACCGGCATCCAGATGCGCTTGCGACGGAGCGAGCGGCCCGTAAGGCCTGGTCGCGGATCCGATGCGGTCACGTCAGTGGATCGAAGTCGGCGCCCATCGACGGCGGCGGTTTCATGCCATTGCGGCGCATGCCCGCTTCGATGCGCGCGATGACGGTGTGGATCACCTTGACTCTTGCGTAGCGCTTGTTCTCGGCCTCGATCAGGTCCCACGGTCCAAGCGGGTGGTCGGTCCGCTTCAGCATGTCAGCGACCGCCTTCTCATAGGCGCGTCGCTTGTCACGGTTGTGCCAGTCGTCAGCGGTGAGCTTCCACTGCTTCAAGGGATCATCGCGACGGCTCTCGAAGCGACTCAGCTGCTCCTCGGCCGAGATGTGCAGCCACAGCTTTACGAGCACGGTGCCTTCGAGGGCGAGCGAGCGCTCGAAGTGCACGATCTCTTCGTAGCCCCGCTCCCACTGCTCCGCCGTGGCGAGCCCGTCCACGCGCTCCACCAGCACACGGCCGTACCACGACCGGTCGAACACCGCCATGCCGCCCCAGCCGGGCAGGCGGGCGTAGAAACGCGCCAGGAAGTGGTGCCGCTTCTCGTCGGGAGTTGGAGCCGCGAACTGTGCGACTCGCACGTGGCGGGGATCGAGACGGCCTACGAGCCGCTTGATGGCGCCGCCCTTCCCCGAGGCATCCCAACCCTCGAACACCACGCACACGGGCGGACCAAGGGTCCCGTCGCCGACCAACCCGGCCAGCACCAACCGCAAGTGGAGGAGGCGCCGCTGGGCCGCCGCTAGACGGGCCTCCTCGTCCTCCCGAGACAGGCGAAGCGACAGGTCGAGGCGGTCGAGCTTGGACACGCACCCATTGAAGCCCCCGGCGACGGGACTAGGTCCAAGTTGTCCGATGACCGGCGACGATCAGCGGCTCGGCGAGGTGCCGTGGCCGTGAGCGGTCCTCGCTCAGCAGCGGCTCGGCCGTGTACTGCGCGATGTACACGCGACGGGGCTGCTCGCTGGTGTTGGGGCCGGTGCGATGGAACAGGGTGCTGGAGAAGGCGGCAATGCTCCCCGCGGGGACGGTCACCGGGTCGCCCGGGTCGGTGCCCGTGTACCCGATCATGTCGCGGGTCTCGTCATCCCGATGGTGCTCGACCACGTCGCGGGTGCCAGCGCGTGTGTAGGGCAGCAGATGCACCGTGCCGTTGGACTCGCTGACGTCGTCGAGCGGGATCCAGCACGTGAGGTATGGCGGATGCAGATACGGGATGAAGCCTGAGTCTTGGTGCCAGCCGAACGGCATGCCTCGCTCAGCAGCCTTGATGACGTACTGCTCGTTGAACAGGTAGACGTCGTCACCAAGCACGGCCTGGGCGATTTCGGCCATGACGTCGGACCGCAGAAATTGACGCACGGCGGCGCTCGTCGGGTAGGCGTGGAGGAAGTAGCGGCGACCACGGTGGCAGAGGTCGAGCGCGTCGACGCCGAGGCGTGTCATCTCCGCATCACGTTCGGCCACGAGCCGCTGGCACTCGCTGCGCAGGCTCTCGAGC